>JADMIO010603879.1_pt1 | contig 88760 bp, 72 predicted proteins | sample 8958161 | NCBI WGS metagenome assembly JADMIO01 (sample SAMN16585339, study PRJNA669376) | soil metagenome | isolation source: Crop rotation soil | place: USA: Cullars Rotation, Alabama | collected 2011
GCCGCGACTTCAAGTCACGTGAATTCCAAGCTTCGGATCCCACTGTGCTGGAAAGCGGCTCGTCGAGCGCGGCAAGCTGTCGCTCGACGACCCGATGTCGAAGTACCTGCCCGACGTTCCGCTGCATGGCCACACCGTCACCATTCGACAGCTGCTCAACCACACGTCCGGCATTCACAGCTATACGTCGAACGCTGAGTGGCAGAAGACGTGGGCGCAGGATCTGACGCCGCGGCAGATCGTCGCGTTCGTCGACAAGGACACGTTCGACTTCGCGCCCGGCAGCGCGTGGCGGTACAACAACACCGGGTACGTGCTCCTCGGGATGATCATCGAGAAGATCACCGGCGAGTCGTACGCGAACTACTTGCAACACGATCTCTTCACGCCATTCGGGCTTCGCCATACGAGCTATTGCCCGTCGAAACCAACCGACCCGTCGTTCGCGGCCGGCTACTCGACGGACACTGGAACGCCGCTGCCTGCGGATTACCTCAGCATGACGCACCCGTTCGCCGCGGGGGCGCTGTGCTCTACCGTCGGTGATCTCGTCACGTGGCATCACGCGTTGGCGAGCGGCCGCGTCGTCAACGTGAAGTCATTCGCGCTGATGACCACTCCGGACACCCTCAACAACGGAAAGCGTCTCAACTACGGATTCGGCCTCGCTCCTGGAAACGTCGGCGGTCATCGCTCGATCAGCCACAATGGGGGAATCAACGGCTTCACGACGATCGGGATGTTCTTCCCCGACGACACGGTGAACGTCGTCGTTCTCAGCAATGCCGGAAATGGCCCGGATCCCTTGGCGCTCAACATCTCGCGCGCGGTGTTCGGCGTTCCACTCGTTGCGGGTCCGAAGCCGCTCGTCACCGTACCGCTTCCTGACGCCGAGCGGGATCGCTTACCGGGCATTTATGAGCTCACACCACCGAATGGCGGGAAGTTCGTCATACATATCACGGTCGAGAATGGCCAAGTGATGACGCAGGCCGAGGGTCCAGGCCAGGGCAAGTTCCCACTTGTGCACCTCGGCAACCTGCGCTTCGGCGCGGCGTTCGACCCGTCGCTTCGGGTCACGTTCGTCAGCGAGAACGGAAAGATCATCAAGCTCGTTCTCGAGCAAGGCGGCGGTCGAATGGAGGGGCCGCGTCGGCCCTAACTACGCGATGGCTCGGCACCGCGGGCCCCTCGAGCTCCCTCGAGATGCTCGACGGGGACTCAAAAGCTCTGACACGAACCACAACGAACTAGACGAACAAGAACGAACAAAAAAAGATGCACTCCGCGCCCGCGATATGCCGATCGGCGAAAACCCGCGTCGCGTTTCCGCTCCTGCTGAAGAGCGCAAAAAAAACAAACAAGAAAACAGACAGGAGCGTGGTGGGCCGCGATGGCAATAAGCCGGCGGCGAGCCTATTCGTTTTTGTTCGTCAAGTTCGTTTTTGTTCGTGTCCAGTCTTTTGGTGCCTCTGAGTTCGCCGCGGTCGCGCCAGTCATCTCATCGTAGCGAGCAAGGCCAACGCGGCATCGGTGACCTGACGTTGTAGCTTCGACGCCGGCGCGGCCGAGTTACTCGTATTGAACACGGCGATGACGCCGGTCTGCCGCGCGGGATCGAAATAGTAGAACGACCGAAAGCCGGCCTGGCTTCCCGTGTGGCCGAGGATTCGCTGGCCGTTGCGATCGAGCACGAAGAAGGAGAGTCCCATCCATTCGTTCGGCATCGCTTCGTAGCCCTGCGACATCGGCATCCCGGGTTTCCACATCTCTTCGAGGCTCGATCGCTCGAGGACGACGCCGTATCGCTCGCGCGAGACTCCGGGCACGACTGCGTTGGTCAGAAACGCGACGTATTTCACGAGATCGCTGACCGGCGCGTTCCACGCTCCGTTCGGCGACGTGATCCCGGGATCAAACTCGGCGCCGTTGTCGATCAGTACTGTTGCTGAGGATGTCGAGTCGCGGCGCACGTAGTAGTTGTGCGACCGATGCGAGGCGAGAAAGTACGGCGTGCTCCGGAACGAGCTTCGATTCATCTCGAGAGGCGCGAAGATGTTCTTCTGCACGTATGCGTCCCACGGATCGCCGGTGATCTGTTCGATCACGCGCGCGAGATAGACGAACCCTGGATTCGAATATCCATATCGCGAGCCCGGTTTGAAGATCAGCTGCTGATACGGCATCATCGCGACGAGCTGATTCCACGTCGTCGGCTCGAACGGTTCCCACGGCTGGTCGTTGCCGTACGGCCACGTCGGATTCTGAAATCCGGCCGTGTGCGACATCAGCATTCGAATCGTGATGCTGTCGATCATGCCGTACGGGTCGTGGATCGCGCGAAGCTCGGGCGCCCAGCGGACGATCTTGTCGTCGAGCGACAACTTGCCTCGATCACGGAGCTGCATGATCGAGATCGCCGTGAGGCTCTTCGTGATCGATCCCCAGTGGAAGATCGTTTGCGAATCGACGCGCACGTTTGCCGATCGGTCAGCGAAGCCCGTGTTGTAGCGGGCGGTCTCTTTGCCGGCCTTTACGGCAACGACGCTCGCACCGACGACTCTGTCGCTGTCGACGTAAGTCTGGAAGAGCTTGGCGAAGTCTGTCCAGCCAGCCGGCGTTTGGGCGCGCAGCGGCACCGGGACAATCGCGGCCGCGAGGATCGGAAGGTGGCGTAAGCGCATGGCCTATTCTGGCGCGTTATCGTCGAGTGAGGAAGCTGTCGCCGGCGTACCGCGATGTCGATCTCGGCACTCGCCGTTCGTATAAACCAATGAAACGCCGAGTCGATCGGCCCAACTGGAGCAGCGGATGCGCAATGTCGTGGTCGTCAACAACATCACCTTGGATGGCGTGATGCAATCGCCTGCAGCAAAGGACGAGGATCCTCGCGGCGGCTTTCAACATGGGGGCTGGGCCGCGCCCTACAACGATGACGTGAAGGGCCGCGAGATGGGGAAGGGCATGGCGCGCGAGGGGGTGATGCTCTTCGGCAGACGAACGTACGAGCACTTCTATAAGGTGTGGCATGGGCGGACCGACAATCCATTCTCGCCGGTCCTCGACAACGGGCACAAATACGTCGCGTCGACGACCCTGAAAGAACCTCTCGTGTGGAAGAACTCGACACTGCTCAAGGGAGACGTGCCGTCCGCCGTCGCTGAGCTCAAGCGCGGGGACGGCCGCGGCGACATCGTCATTCTTGGTAGCGGGGTTCTCATTCGGTCATTGGCGGCGCACGATCTCATCGACCGATACGTTCTTCTCGTTCACCCGCTCGTCCTCGGCACCGGCCAACGCCTGTTCGACGAGAAGAGCGCACTCGCGACGTTCGACCTGGAGTCGAGTGTGCCGACGACGAAGGGCGTCATCATCGCGACGTATCAGAGGAATCGCCAATGAAGATGTATCTCCTCAGCGTCTACCAACCCGACGGTCCAATTCCTCCGCCGGAGGTGCTCGACCCCATCATGCGGGACGTCGAGGCGTGGGGCGAGAAAGTCAAAGCCTCGGGCAACTGGGTGTTCTCCGCGGGACTGAATCCGCCGTCGACGGCGACGGTTGTTCGCGCGAAGAGCGGAGCGCTGTCGATGACCGATGGTCCGTTCGTCGAGGGCAAGGAACACATCGGCGGCTTCACGATCATCACGGCTCCGGATCTCGACGTCGCCCTCGAATGGGCGAAAGGGCTTGCCGAGGCCACCACTCTGCCAATCGAAGTGCGGCCCATCCAGGACGCAGGACACTAGCGTTTTTTGATGGCGGAATCGATCGGACCATCGGAGATCGAACGGATCTTCCGCGCGGAGTACGGCCGCGCGGTCTCGGTGCTCGTACGAGTCTGCGGCGACATCGATGCGGCCGAAGAGGCCGTGCAAAATGCATTCGCTTCGGCAGTCGAGAAATGGCCGTCGATCGGCATTCCCCCTCGGCCGGCCGCGTGGATCATTACGGCCGCCCGAAACCACGCGATCGATCAGTTTCGCCGGGAATCGACTCGAGAGGCTCGACACGCGGAGGCAGTCATGCGACTCGAACCCAATGAATCAGCCACCGACGACGGACCGATTCGCGACGACCAACTTCGGCTCATCTTCACCTGTTGTCATCCCGCGCTCGCGGAGGACGCTCGCGTCGCGCTGACCTTGCGTCTGCTCGGAGGATTGACCACGGCAGAGATTGCACGCGCGTTCTTCGTGCCGGAGTCGACGATGGCGCAGCGACTCGTTCGCGCGAAGGGGAAGATCCGCGACGCCCGGATTCCATTTCGCGTACCGAGCGATGCAGACATCGGGGCTCGACTTGCAACCGTGCTCGCCGTCGTCTATCTCATCTTCAATGAAGGCTATTTGGCCACATCGGGACAGGATCTCGTTCGCGCGGATCTCTGTCGGGAGGCGATCAGACTTGGACGCCTCCTCGTCGAGCTCGTTCCTGACGAGCCGGAGGTGATTGGCCTTCTCGCGCTGATGTTGTTGATCGACGCCCGACGAGCATCGCGAGTGACCGCCGACGGTGTCTTGGTGCCGCTGCGAGAACAGGACCGCGAGGCGTGGGACCGCGAACGCATTGCCGAAGGACAGGCGCTTGTCCGTGCGTGCCTCGAGCGCAACCGCCCCGGACCATATCAGATCCAAGCGGCGATCAATGCGGTGCACACCGATGCGCCAAGCTCCGACGCGACCGCCTGGGCGCAGATTCTCGCGCTGTATGATTTGCACATGACCATTGCGCCGAGTGCGATCGTCGAGCTCAATCGCGCGGTAGCACTCGCCGAGGTCGACGGTCCAGCCGCGGCCTTGGAGATCGTCGAACGGCTTGGACTTGCCGACTATCGCGTGTATCACGCTATTCGCGCCGATCTGCTGCGACGACTCGAACGAACCGAAGAGGCAGCGACGGCGTATAGGTTGGCGATCGGGATGAGTGGAAACGCGGGCGAGAGACGCTATCTCGAGGGGCGGTTGAGGGATCTGTCATAGCCCCAATTCCGTGGACTGTTGTTTTTGACGAATTGTGGTCTGGGAGGCAGCGGCCGTTCGACTTCCTCGCGTTGCCGAAGACGACTTCCTTACCACTCTGATCCAAGAAGATCACCCCCCTCGGACGTCGCACGGGGCATCTTCGAGTGTCTGCGAACTCTTCCCGGAGATGTCATGCGTCGCCTCGTTGCCGCCGTTACCAGTTATCTAATGGTCGCTGCAGCGCACCTCGCTGCTCAGGAGCGTTCCGAGCTCTCGCTCCCTCCCGACGGTGACAATCAACGAGCCGAAGTCTCGCAGTGGATCGGTCCAGTGAAGGTGACCATCGCCTACCACAGTCCGCGGGTTCATCTACGCGGCGCGACGGATCGCACGGGACACATCTGGGGAGAGCTCGTCGGCTATGGCTTCTTCGACGAAGGTTTCGGGCCATCAAAGGCCACGCCGTGGCGCGCCGGGGCGAACGAGACGACGACCATCAGCTTCTCGAACGACGTCAAAGTCGAGGGCAAGGATGTCAAAGCCGGTACGTACGCGCTCTTTCTCGAAGTCCAGAAGGACGCACCGTGGACGCTGATCCTGTCGAAGCACATCGGATGGGGAAGCTTCCAGTACGATTCGACGAACGACGTGCTTCGCGCCGCGCTGACGCCGCAGGAGGCGCCGTTCACGGAGTACCTCACGTACGCGTTCACCGATCGGTTGCCGGCGTCGGCGGTCGGCTACCTGCAGTGGGAGAACAAGCGCGTTCCCTTCAAGATCGATGTTCCGAACGTCAACGGGATCTATATCGCCCAGATGCGCCAGCAGCTCGAGTCGTGGCCGGGTTTCAACTATCGGAATTGGGAGCTGGCGGCGCAGTTCGCCGTTGCCAACAAGATCGCGCTCGACGAGGCGCTCGTTTGGGCGAACAAGGCGATCTACGAGCCGTTCCGCAACGCGGCGCAAGGCAAGCAGGATTTCTCGACGTTCTCGACCAAAGCGTCGGTGCTTCAGGCGCTCGGACGCGATGCCGACGCCGACACGACGATGGATCGCGCAATACACTCGGAAGGCGCGTCGCCGGCGGCGATCTATTCGTACGGAATGACGATGATCAATTCCGGCCGAAAGGAGCGAGCAGTCGAGATCTCCAAAGCAAGCCAGAGACTTTTCCCCGACGACAAGTTCTGGCCCTATCTCGGCCTCGCGCGTGCCTACACGGCCCTCGGCGACAAGAAGAGCGCGATCGCGAGCTGGGAAACTGTGCTACAAAACATTCCACCCGCCCAGAGCAACGCGAGACCGCGGTTCGAGGCGGCTCTCAAGGCACTGCGATCCGGAAGTTGAGCAGCGCGCGGCGTCAGCTCAGGGCGCCAGCGAATCACTCGGGTCCGTCTATTGCTTTTCGAGGTGATTGCGCCGGCCATCGACGGCCGGCGGAGCCAACTCGCGAGCAACGACTATGCGTGGAAGGGCCGCCGTCGCTGGAATTGGTCGCAAACTGTTCTTAATACTGCTCGTCGCTACTGGGCGGCCCGACTTCGGGTGGGGACAAACGACGATTCCGGATAGCACTCACGGCCGGAGCAAGATCTTGCCGGCCGTCGAGATCGTGGGGTTTCTCACGGCGTTGAACGTGTACGACCGCTACGCGTATTCGAACTTGTACGAGGACGGCAAGAAGGTGTACGCGGTGACCTTGAATACCGCGTGGGATCACCTTCGGCACGAGCGATGGGTCCACGACAACGACCCATTCAATGTCAACCAGTTCGGCCATCCTTATGAGGGCGCGACGATGTATGGCCTCGCGCGCTCGAGCGGCCAAGGTTTCTGGAAATCGCTCGTCTACGCCGACGTGGGAAGCTTTGCGTGGGAGATTGCAGGTGAGACCGATGCTCCCTCGATCAACGACATCATCACAACGGGACAGGCGGGCACGCTCCTCGGCGAGACGCTGTATCGCCTCTCCGACCTCGTGCTGAAAGACAATCCAGGCAAGCATCATTTCTGGCACGACCTGCTCGCGGACGCGCTTTCACCGCCGAGGGCCGTAAATCGTCGCGCGTTCGGTGAGCATTTTCGAACGGAGCTCGCCGATTCCGCGCCAGCGACGTCGTGGCAGGCGCGCCTCGGCGCGAACCTCGATGCCCTCGCGCATAACTACTCCCAGCCATCCACGCTCCTGAATCGCAATGCGGTCGCCGAGTTTTGGATGACGTACGGATTGCCGGGAAAACCGGGATACGAATACGACCGGCCGCTCGACTATTTCGACTTTCAGGCATCACTCCTCGCGAATTCGAGCAATCCGGTCGAGAACGTAATGCTGCGCGGTCTGTTGCTCGGCCGTCGGACGTCCGTGGGATCCGCGGCGCGCGGGATCTGGGGGCTGTACGGCTCCTACGACTACATCTCACCGTTCCTATTTCGGGTGTCGAGCACCGCACTATCGCTCGGAACGACCCAGCAAGTCTGGGTCGCGCGGAATGTCGCGCTCCAAGCGTCTTTACTGGGCGGCGCCGGGTACGGCGCGGCGGGAACGACGACGGTTGTCCCCAGCACGCCAACGAGTGAAGCGATTCGCGACTACCACTTCGGGGTTACGCCGCAGGCGTTGCTCGCGCTCAGGCTCATCGCGGGGAATCGGCTGAGTCTCGACGCCGACGCTCGCGAGTATTACGTGAGCGGACTCGGGTCAGATGACGTCCACGGATCGGAAGCAATCTTCCGCGGCAACATCGGCGCGAGCGTTCGAATCCTCGGCGGCCATTCGCTCGGCGTGCGATACGTCGCGTCGACGCGCGACGCGCAATACGGCGTGTTTTCCGACCGTCGCTTCACTGAGGGAACGGTGACGGTCGTCTACTCGTTTCTCGGGGCGAATCAGTTTGGAGCGGTTCGGTGGTAACGCCATCAGGGTGATGAGTCTTTCTTTCCGCCGAGGTTGGAGACCGTGTCGAAGACACTCTCCGGCACTTCCTTGACGATCACGGACGTCACGAGCTGACCGATCGTCGCGGCGTTCACGATAGGAATCGCGGCGACGCTCAACAGCGACGATCCCCAGCCGTGCGTGCTCGGATTGAGCGCCGTCGACCACACGCGCGAATTCAGATCCGAGATCTCCATACCGAAACGGTCGATCGCGGCAACTGCATCGTCCTTCTTCATGCGGCCTCCGGGCACGGGGCGTTGGCGTAGCCCGAGCGGAACGCCGTAACAGCGCCCGAGGCGGGATCGAACTTGTGGCGCCACACGCACGCGGTGTCATTCGCGAGCAAGTGGATCGAGATCGACGCGTCGGACGACGTCGTCTTCACGAAATGTATGTCGTCGACCGGCGGAATGAGCGGATAGAATTCGCCCGGGCGAAGCGGCTGTTCTTTCGCAATCTCCAATTCGGCCTTTGCTTCGTCACGGCCGTCGTCGAGACGGCGATAGACGGTTTCCTGCTGTTCGCCGCGATACAGCCCAACCAGTCCCCACGCGAGATGATCGTGGACCGGTGTCGACGCCCCTGCCGGCACGACGAGCGCGAAGAGACAAAGCGAGCCGTCCTCGGCGCGATACAGCGCGTACTGTCCGATCCCGCCACCCATTTTGCTTTCGGTGTCGCCGCGCGAAAAGCGATCGGGCAGCCACCCGTTTGCGGCAAGCAGCTTCGCGAACGAGGGCTTGATCGCCTCGATTCGTCGTTCGGCGTCGGACAGGGTCGTCGCTTGCTCGCACGCGGCGATCAGCTCTCGGATGAGCGGCGTGTCGACCAGATACCCGAAGCCCTCGTGCTCGTGCCAGTGTCCCGAATTACACATCTCGGATCCTTTTTCCAGACATTCTGAACTTGCACCATGCGCCGCGTGGCGCAACGGACGGCTGTTACGGGTTATCGGTTGACCGGACTCATATCCGCATATCGTTGACCGGCCGCCGCACCAACCGGAAGCACGGAGTCGATGCGCTCGAGCTCCTCGCCGGTGAAGGTGATATCCGCCGCTGCCGCGTTCTCCTCGATGTACTTCACGCGCTTCGTTCCTGGAATCGGGACGACATCGTCGCCGCGCGACATTACCCACGCCAGCGCGAGCTGGGCCGGCTTGACGCCCTTCGCGCGCGCCATTCGCTCGATTTCGGCGACGAGGTCGAGGTTGCGCTGAAAGTTCTCGCCCTGAAATCGCGGATTCGTCCGGCGGAAATCTCCCTCCGGAATGTCTTCGAACTTCTTGAAGTGACCGGCCAGAAATCCGCGGCCGAGCGGGCTGTACGCGACGAACCCGATGCCGAGGTCGCGGACCGTATCGAGCACGCCATTCTCCTCGACGTCGCGCGTCCACAGCGACCACTCCGTTTGTAGCGCCGTTATCGGATGCGTCGCGTGGGCGCGGCGAATCGTATCTGGCGCCGCCTCGGACAGGCCAAGATGCCGCACCTTTCCCGCGCGCACGAGATCGGCCATCGCGCCAACGGTTTCCTCGATCGGGATCTTCGGATCGACGCGGTGTTGATAGTACAAGTCGATGTGATCGACTCCGAGTCGCTCGAGCGACGCATCACACGCCTGCTTCACGTAGGCTGCGTCGCCCCGAATGCCGAGCCGCTCGCCCTTTTCGTTCCGCTCATTCGCGAATTTCGTGGCGATGACAACCTCGTCTCGGCGATCTTTGATCGCGCGTCCGACGAGCCGTTCGTTCTTGAACGGTCCGTAGGCGTCGGCCGTGTCGAGGAAGTTGATGCCGAGCTCGATCGCCCGGTGAATCGTCGCGATGGATTCGGCGTCATTCGTCGCCCCGTAGAACTCGCTCATACCCATGCAGCCAAGCCCCATGGCGGAGACGGTGAGCCCGTCGCGGCCGAGCGTCCTTTGTTGCATCAAAGCTTCTCCAAAGTGAATGTCGGATCTTCCGGCCGCACGAGGCAGGCCAGTGAACAGCGTTCGAAGCGTCGCAAAGAGAAATGTCGATTTTGCGACAGGTCATTCGACGTCAGGTTGAGCGGCGGGCGAACGGCGCCCCCGAACAATGAACTCAATGGAGACAAACCCATGCGCTACATGATGATCGTCCGTGGTCCCGAAGACTTCTCGACGTCGGGACCGCCGCCGATGGAACTGATGGATGCGATCGGCAAGCTCGGCGACGAGGCGACCAAGGCCGGCAAAATGGTGTCGATGGGAGGCCTTCGGCCGACGTCACAGGGCTTCCAGATCGCACTCAAGAAGGGGAAGCTCATCACCACCGACGGCCCCTTCACGGAGGCAAAAGAGGTTATCGGCGGCTTCACGATCATGGAGTTGGCGTCGAAGGAGGAAGCACTGGCCGAGGCCGAGAAGTTCATGGAGCTTCACCGGAAGCTCTGGCCAAAATGGGAAGGCGTGACCGAAGTTCGCCCGATGTTCGGCGAAAACGAAATGCCGGAGTTCGGCTGAGGAAACCGATTCCGCCGTGATGGTGACTCATGGACGTCAGCCGGATGCATCGCGCCGCCGTCACCCTCCGAGAGGCCGTCATGTTCACCATCACGATGGGTCGTACCCTGTCAGCACTTTCACTCGTTGCCGCCGTCGCGTCGGGCACAGCCGGCGCGCAAATCATCGTCCGCACCGAAGGGGGAGTGCCCGTCGGGGGCGGCCTCAATGTGGTCACGCACCGCATGGTCCAAATCTCCGACGATTCCGTGCGGAGCTACCTCACTCGATTCGAGCCCAGCGTGCTCGACGACGCGAGTGGTGACGCGAACATCGTCACGATGGTGCTCGACAGCGATGGAGCGTACGTCCGAAGCACTGCGCGCCACGCGAAGATGATCCAGGCCGTGCCCGGTCAGGTCATCGCCGTCAACGGCGACAGCGTCAGGTCATTCGCGATCGGATCCGGCGGTGTCGTCTCGATCAATGGCGACAGCACGCGCGAGATCAGGGTCGCGACGTTCGGTGACGGGCGGTCGATCGCGGGGGGCGGCGCGGTCGTCGCGGTGAACGGCATGGAAACGCGGGTCGGAGGCTCTGTCGGAATGCTCGCGGGTGTTACACCTGACGAGGTTGGCGCGATTTCCACGAAGCGGTACGCGCCCGGCGAAATGGGACGAGGGCCGGTCATCGTCACCTTCATCCATCTCAAGTAGACCCCGACGCCCGCCTCACTGGCGGGCGAAAGCAAGCGCATTCGCGGCGCGACAGGGCACGGCTGGCGCACTTCTCGCCATCGCCGTGTCCGCATGCGAGAGACGAACAATCACAGTGGCTTCGTGCGTGTCCGCGGCGCGCGCGAAAACAATCTCAAGAATATCGACGTCGACGTCCCGCGTGACGCGCTCGTCGCGTTCACCGGGATCTCGGGATCGGGAAAATCGTCGCTCGCGTTCGGCACCCTCTACGCCGAGGCGCAGCGACGATATCTCGAATCAGTCTCGCCCTACGCGAGGCGACTGTTCGACCAGATGGAAGTTCCCGACGTCGACGACATCCAGGGACTTCCGCCCGCCGTCGCCCTTCAACAGCAGCGCGGCTCGCCGACGTCACGCTCGTCGGTCGGGAGCGTCACGACGCTGTCGAACCTCATGCGAATGCTCTACTCGCGCGCCGGGAAATATCCGCGCGGGCAGCCGGAGCTTCACGCTGAGGATTTCTCGCCGAACACGCCGACCGGCGCGTGTCCGAAGTGTCATGGACTGGGACGGGTCTACGAAGCGACCGAGCACTCCATGGTGCCGGATCCCACCCTGACGATTAGAGAACGCGCAATCGCGGCGTGGCCGGGCGCGTGGCAAGGCCAAAATCTGCGCGACATTCTGACGTCGATGGAGATCGACATCGACGTCCCGTGGAACAAGCTGCCGAAGAAAACGCGCGACTGGTTGCTGTTCACCGACGAGCAGCCCGTCGTTCCGGTGTGGGCGCACTACACCCTCGACGAAGTCAGGCAGGCGAAGAAACGCAAGAAAGACTTCGACTACAACGGGACGTTCACGGGGGCGCGTCGCTATGTGATGGACACCTTCGCGAACACCGAGAGCGCGACGATGAAAGCGCGCGTCGCGCAGTTCCTCGAGAGCGCGGAGTGTTCGATGTGCCATGGCAAGCGCCTTCGTCCGGAAGCGCTCTCCGTGAAGTTTGCGGGTCTCGACATCGCGGACATGTCGCGCCAACCGCTCAAGCGCGTCGCCGAGCTTCTTCGCCCAGCCTCCGAGGGGAATTCGGGGGTGAACGACGAGCACCCCGAGCGGGTCGCGGTCGCCGAGCAAATCACACGCGACATGATCAGCCGCATCGACGTCATGCTCGACTTGGGACTCGGCTACCTCTCGCTCGATCGCAGCACGCCGACGCTTTCACCAGGAGAGCTGCAGCGGCTTCGACTTGCGACGCAGGTGCGCTCGAATCTGTTCGGCGTCGTCTACGTGCTCGACGAGCCGTCGGCCGGACTTCACCCGGCGGACACGGAAGCGTTGCTTCGCGCGCTCGACCGTCTCAAAGCTGGTGGAAACACGTTGTTCGTCGTCGAGCACGATCTCGACGTCATTCGGCGCGCCGACTGGATCGTCGACGTCGGCCCCCGCGCCGGTCAGCACGGTGGACGTGTGCTCTACAGCGGACCGCCGGACGGTCTCGCCGATGTGGCCGAATCGTCGACGCGACGATTCCTGTTCGGCGACGGCGCTCCCCGAACGCGGACGCCGCGTGAGCCGGCGGGCTGGCTCGAGCTCACCGGTGTCACGCGGAATAACCTGCACAACCTGGACGTCGCGTTCCCGCTCGGTGTGTTCACGACGGTGACCGGCGTTTCGGGATCTGGAAAGTCGAGCCTCGTGAGCCAGGCCCTCGTCGATTTGGTCGGCGCACGGTTGGGGCACAAGAGAGAAGTGGAAGACGAGGAGGTCGATGACCTCGAGGCCAGCCGACCAGAGGAGACGCGCGGCCACATCGTCGCGGGCATCGACAAGATTCGCCGCATGGTCCGCGTGGATCAGAAGCCGATTGGTCGAACACCGCGCTCCAATCTCGCGACATACACGGGTCTTTTCGATCACGTGCGCCGGTTGTTCGCGTCGACGAAGATGGCGAAGGCGCGGAAGTATGACGCCGGCCGCTTCTCGTTCAACGTCGCGAAAGGGCGATGCGAACACTGTGAAGGGGAAGGGTTCGTTTGCGTCGAGCTGCTCTTCCTGCCGAGTGTCTACTCGCCGTGCCCGACCTGTCACGGCTCTCGCTACAACGCAAAGACGCTCGAGGTGAAGTACTGCGAGAAGTCGATCGCCGATGTTCTCGCGATGACCGTCGACGAAGCGACAGAGTTCTTCATCGACGAGCCGCACATCCGCCGCTCACTCGAGACGCTGCGCGAGGTCGGTCTTGGGTATCTCCGGCTCGGTCAGCCGGCGACGGAACTATCGGGCGGGGAAGCGCAGCGCATCAAGCTCGCGACCGAGCTGCAGCGCGCGCAGCGAGGTGACTCGCTCTATGTGCTCGACGAACCGACGACGGGCCTGCACCCCGCCGACATCGATCGCTTATTGACGCAACTCGACGCGCTGGTCGACGCCGGCAACACCGTGATCGTCGTCGAGCACAACATGCGCGTCATCGCGGCGAGCGATCGCGTGATGGACGTCGGCCCCGGCGCGGGCGACGAAGGCGGGAAGATCGTTGCGTTCGGCACGGTCGCGGAGGTCGCGAACGCACCTGGCAGCAAAACCGCGAAATACTTGCGACGCTAGGCTTTCTTCTTTTTCGCTTTCTTCGGCAGCGTCGCGACGAACGATCGACCGCGTTCGACCCAGGATCGCAATTCGGTTGGCGATCGGACGACTGTCGGCGGCAGCTCGACATACTCCTTCATTGCCCGCCCGGGCGACGGCTCGAACGGCTTCCCGCCAATCTTGGCCGCCTCGGCCCGATCCGATTCCGCGAGCCGCACCATGATGCGGTCCTGGAAGATGCACGCGAGCATATTCCCATTCAAAAACACTGATGGATAGCCGAACATCGTGCGCGGCTCAGCTCCCGCGAGCGGGCCCGTTGCATCGTGAAACGCCTTCACGGTCTTCTCAGTGGGCTTCGTGAAGGCCGGCATCTTCCTCTTCGCTGCTTTGCGCGCCGCCATGGCCTGGAGGATTAGGAGTTGAGTCAGGCCGAGTATATCACCGCCGGCCGTAGCGGTGCGAGCGGGCCACGGACTCGTTGAGCGAGTAACTGCGATTGGCCACGTCGGGAAAACCGTTTGGCCACGGCGGGAAAACCGTTTGACCACGGCGGACCACGGCGGAACTGCAACTGCAATTGGCCACGGCATGAGCACGGCATGACACTGATTACACGGCAATACCACTAACTGCCTCGTACGCTCTTACGCCCTTCCACAGAAAGAAAAAAGGGGGGAACTTCGCATGTGACTGACAGGCCGAGTGTGGCCCTTCGGTGTGCTGCCGTGTTCATGCCGTGCTTATGCCGTGGTCAATAGGTTTTCCCGCCGTGGTCCGCCGTGGTCCGCCGTGGTCCGCCGTGGTCCGCCGTGGTCAAACGGTTTTCCCGCCGTGGCCCGGTGTCGTTGACGTTCCGCCTTTCATCTTTCCGTGGCCGTCACCGTTGCCAAACGGGGCCGAGCGAGGATCTTACGACCAAGAGCCGCTCGAGGTTTACCGTGTCGGTCGATGCCCTATCCTATTCTGCTCCGTCCGTCAAACCATCCGTGGTCCCGCGGCTCGTGCGCGCGTGGCTCACCACGGCGGTGTCGGACGGAATCTTCTCGAGCGTTCTCGTCACGGTGTTTTATGGATCGACCTTTGCCCGGCTGTGGCAGGGTGTCGCGTCGGTCCCACTCGGGGCCAAGGCACTCGAGGGCGGCGCTCAGTCAGTCTTTATCGGGCTCCTGATCCACTTCTGCGTCGCGCTGATCTGGACGACCGTGTTTCTCGTCATTTGGATGTCGTCCGCGGCGGTTCAGCGAACCGTGTCGTCTTGGGGCGGCGTCGTTGCCGTGGCCAGCGTCTACGGGCCGTGTATCTGGATGTTCATGTCGCTCGTGGTCGTCCAGACGCTGACCCACAAGCCGCCGACGATCAATTACCGGTGGTGGATTCAGTTCTTCGGCCACATTCCGTTCGTGGCCTTTCCGATCGTCGCGACCATCGGGCGCTGGCGGATTGGTCCGGCGCTACGCTAGCCTTGGGGGAGCCATGTCGCACCCCACCCAAGCTCGCGACGGATGACTGATCTTCTCTACGACCGAGTGGTCGCCGCCCTCGGGCAGCAGTATCGCGTCGACAGTGAAATCGGCCGTGGCGGCATGTCGGTCGTGTACCGCGCGGTCGACGTGCGCCTCAATCGCCCCGTCGCGATCAAGGTGCTGCCGCCGGAGCTCGCCTACGATCCCGCGATTCGCCTTCGGTTCACGCGCGAGGCCCAAACCTCCGCGCAGCTGGCGCATCCGCACATCGTGCCGATTCACGACGTCGGTGAGCGCGAGGGAGTCGCCTACTTCGTCATGGCGCTCGTCACCGGAGGGAACCTCGCGTCGCTGCTCGCCCGGTCGCCGCGCCCGCCGATCGAGGAGACACGCCGCGTCCTCCGAGAGATCGCCGACGCATTAGAGTATGCTCATCAGCGCGGCGTCGTCCACCGCGACATCAAGCCCGACAACGTCCTCATCGATCAGGACAGCGGCCGCGTGATGGTCACCGACTTCGGCATCGCGCGAGCAATCGAGGCGGGGAGCCGCCTCACCGTCACGGGGATCGCCGTCGGCACGCCGGCGTACATGTCGCCCGAGCAGGCGATGGGCGAACGCGACGTCGACGGCCGGAGCGACCTCTATTCGCTCGGCGTCGTCGCGTACCAGATGTTGACCGGCCGCCTGCCGTTCACCGGCGGCAACTCGATGGCTCTGCTCCTCAAACAGGTGAACGAGCGTCCGCGGCCAATCGGCGACCTCCGGCCCGAAGTGCCGAAGGCGATCCGCGATGCCGTCGAGCGGGCGATGCTCAAGGATCCAGACGAACGCTGGCCAACAGCCGCCGCGATGCGCGACGCACTCGTCGGCATCGACGGAATGAACGTCGCGTGGCGAAGCGAGCACCGCGAGCCCGTCCGCTATTCCTCGCCGCGGCGCGGGCAGCCGGCGGCCGAGAAGCCGGTCGCGTTGGCTGCCATTCCAGAGGGAGGGGCGCCGGTTGCCGCCGGCCTGCCGATGGCGGGAAACATCGTCCTCGAGCCGGCGCATCTCACGTCGCTGACGCCGGAACAGCGCTCGGATCTGCGCCTGTGGCACGGGCGCGTGAACCTCTACGACCGCATCGTCGCGATGCGCGGCTACTCCTTCATCACGCTCGCCGCTTGGGTGGCTGGCATCGCCGGTGTCGCGCTCGTCGACGAGGCTCCGCCATTGGTCCTCGCGCCACTCGTTCCGATCTTCATGTCGGTGAAGGTCTACTTTCGCGGAAGGTCGCTGCGGAAATCGGGGCTGAAGCTGCGCCGAGTGTTGCTGATGCCGCGCGCGAAATGGGTGCTGCCCGCGGCGCCGAAGCCGCCCGACGAGAGCCAGCTCGAGAAGCTCGCTCCGCGCGAAGTGCTCGATAGCCCCGAAGGCGCCGCGATCCGGCGCGCCGCGAACGAAGGCGCGGCCATCGCGAGCATGATGAGCAAATTCTCAAAGACCGACCGTGCAATGCTGCCGGACGTCGAGCCCACGGCCAAGATGCTCGTCGAGCGCGTCGCGCAGGTCGCGCAGATGCTCTACCGCTTGAACCAGGGCCTCGACTGGCAGGAGCTCGACGCCCTCGACGGCAAGATCGCCGACGTCAGCCGCCAGAGCGCATCGCCGGAAGGGCAGCGCCGACTCGCGCTCCTCGAACGCCAGCGCGAGATCTTCCAACAGCTGGTCCAGCGGCGGTCAGAGCTCCAGCGCCAACTCGACAGCGCCGGCTTGGCGCTCGGCAACCTTCGACTGGACCTCATCAAGTTCCAATCGTCGGGGCTGCAGGCGGCCCTCTCGGACGTCTCGACAGCGACGCAAGAAGCACGGGCCTTGTCGCGGGATATCGACGCCCTGCTCGACGCCGCCGCGGAGATCAAAAGCCTGTAGTCGGCACCGCCGAATGGCGGCCGAGGCTGTCAACGATTCTTACAATCCGAGTGTCCTACCGATAAGCCGATTCGCCCACCTGACCGATTGGAGAATCCGATGCATTTCAAGTCGCTGGCGTTGCCTTGCCTCGCCATAGCCGTTTCGCTCGCGTCGCCGGTTGCCGCACAGGCCCAGCGCGGCGTCGACTGCCGGTACGTTGCGGGCCGGTGCTATTACGACGACGACATTTACGAGCGCACCGCCCGCGCCAGAGAGCGCGCGCTCGAGCAAGCGGCGCGGGCGCGGGAGCGCTCCTTGTTCGACGCCGAGCGTCGTCGGGACGAGGCTCGAGTTCGGGCCGAGCGGGCAGCTGAACAATCGCGGCTCCGAGCCCAAGAGCGGGCATATACGGTGCGCCTGACCGCTGAGCGGACGGCCGAGCGTCGGGCGATGGATCGCGAGCGTGCCGAGCGCCAACGGGAGCTCGCGCGTGAGCGTGCCGAGCGTCAACGTGAGGCGACCAGGGAACGGGTCTGGCGACAACAAGAGGCGGCTCGCGACCGAGCGGCCATGCAGCGGGCGAGAAGCAGATACATCCGCTGGTAGTCAGATATCAGAGTCGCCACTTTGGGATACGAGTGGCCTGGATGCTTGATCGTTCAGCAGACGTCGGATGACTGACATCTGACTTCTGACATCGGACCAGGCGTTTTGAAGACACGCCGTTACGCCTTTTCCGATGTCTGACGTCCGATATCCGTCGTCCGACGTCCGCTGAACAGAGATGCTCGAGCGGCGGAGAGGCCTGGCGTGGGAACTCTGGTCTCTGGTCTCAGCGATCGCCGGGCGACGCAGTTAGTCGTCCGGCGCTAATTATTTTCGCAGCGGTCGGGCCGTCGAAGCTCCGCCGGATCAGAGAGTTGCGACACTTTTTAACACGCTAAAGAGTGTAACAAACGGGGCCGATCATTTGGCATGTGATTGTGCCTCTCGGCGCGCCATTCTGCGCACCACGTCGCGCGGTCACAGTGATCGGCAAAGTTGGATGCCGCCTACCCCGACTCTTGTGACGAACCTAGCCGCGCAGTTCGCAGATCGCCCAGCCCCAGGGCAGCGAATCAGTCTCGTACCTTCCGGCCTCGTGCCGATCGACGAGCACCTTCATGGTATTGTCCCGGGACGCGCCTATGTGCTGAGCGGTGCGCCAGGGACGGGCAAGAGCGTCGCATCGATGCAGTTCCTGATGGCGGCCCTCAAGCAAGGGGAGCGAGCCGCGATCCTGACGCAGGATGATCCCGAGGATCTCCTCGCCCAGAGCGAATACCTCGGCTTCGATCTCGCGCAGGCCGTCGCGTCGGACCAACTCGTCTTCCTGCGATTCCAGCTCGACTTCAGCCGTCGATTCGGACGGGCGCCGTCGCCCGAACCCGCGATCGCCGAACTTCGCAAGCTGATCGGCGCGCCGCCGTCCCGCATCGTCATCGACTCGGTCGTCCCGTTCATCGACGGCGGCACGTCGTCGGCGACGAGCACGATCGCGCTGCTGCAGCTGATCGAAGAGCTCGGGGCGACGGCGTTCATCACGTATCCCGGCGACCTCGCTGGCGCGTACGACCGCCGGCTCGATCCGCTCGTGCAGCGTGCCGCGGCGATTCTCCACCTGACGGCCGACCGCATGCGTCACCGCCAGATCGAAATTAGAAAAGTCAGATACCGCGTTCCGTCGGTCTCACCGATTCCCTACCGCATCGAGGCCGGTGCGGGCATCGTGATGGCCGCCGAGGAAGTGCGATGGCAGAATGACGAAGCGGCCGCCGTTCCCGGCGATCGCCAGCGGTTCGTGCTCGACATTCCGAACGGCGCGGCGAGCGAGGCGCTCCGATTGCTCCAGAGCCACTACAGCGTGAAGGTCGTCAGCAACACGCGTCCGACGCCTGCCGCTCCGCTGTCGCTCGTTCCGACGCGGCGCTCTGCCGACGTCGCGGATGACGAAGGCGTCGATCCGCCGGATCTGCCGGTACAGCTCACACGCGACGGGGAACGCGTTGCGTTCGACCGCGCGGGATTCAATGCCGCCGTGTCGGACATCATCGCGGACGATCCGCGCGCACTCTTCGCGTTCGTCGCGATCACGCCGCCGCCCGGATTGCTCGGCCCGTTGGGTGGCGTCTCGCTGCGCACCGTCCGCGCGGTGAATGGCGATCTCGTGGCGGTGACTGAGAGTCAGGTGCTCATCTATCTCCACGGCACAGGCCGCAAGCACGCCCGGTATTTCGTCGAGCGTCTTCGCGAGAACTGGAAGAACGCCGGCGCGGGTGAGCTCGTGGTCGACGTTCTCGGATATCCAGCGGACCATGACCGGATCCGCATGCTGCTGAACCCGGCCCGCTGATGTCCACGCGGCGTTGGTATGCGCCGGTGCTAATGGTAGCGGTCGCGACGATCACTGTCGGCGCGACCTACTCATTTGCCTGGGCGCAAGGGTGGCGCATCGATTTTCGATCGCTCGCCGGGAAGAAAGCTCCGCCGACCCATGCGGCCGCGAGTCACAAGCCCGCGGCGGCGCAACCCGCGCCGACCGCGGCACAGCAACCCGCGACTTCAGTCGCCGAACCACCGAAGCCTGTTCCCGCACCCGTCGCCGAGGCGGCAACCGTCGAGACGAACGCGGCCGAAAGGCCGAAGCCGCGCAAGCGCGCGGCGTGGGCTCCTTCGGAACGGCAGCAACTGCGCGACAAGGTCTACCTCGCCGGGAAGGAGAATCGGGCCGCCGACGCGATTGCCGCGCTCGAGGCCTGGGATGCGAAGCACCCCGGAGATCCCGAAGCCCTTCGGGAGCTCGCGCGCCTCTTGGCGCGCAGCCCAAAATCATACGACGCGCTGACTCGCTATCGTGAGCTGCTCGCCATTCAGTCGGACACGTCGGTCCGCGCGGAGTACGCTGCGGCGTTGCTTGCCATGCAGCAGTACGATAGCGCGGCCGCCAATTATAGAATCCTCATTGCCGCCGACAGCGCGAACGTGTCGGCGCATTTGGGACTCGCCCGCGCGTTGTCATGGAGCTCGCGCGAGCGCCAGTCGGAACCGGAGCTGACGTGGCTCGCGCCGCGCATGCCTTGGGACACGACGATCACGACGATGCTGCGCATCGCGCGCGGCTCGTTCGACCCGTCATCGGAGCAGGCCGGCCGTTGGGTGGCGGACGATCCAACGTTCGCGCCCTACCGCCTCGCGCTCGCCCGGGCGTACGTTCGCGAGCGGCAGGCGCCTCTGGCGGTCGCTCCATTCGATACGGTGTTGGCGTGGGATGCGAACGCGCCGCTTGCGCTGGTTCGTGAGGGCGCGAGCGTCCACTCGATGGCCGGCGACTCCGTCGGCGCCGCGCGACTCCTCAAGCGAGCCGTCGCTCTCGCCCCGCGAGATACGTCGCTCCGTGTCTCGTACGCTGAGGGTCTCTCATGGTCCGGCGATCGCGCCGGTGCCATCGCACAGTATGACACTTTGCTCATGGCAACCCCGAACGCGAAGCTGCTCGTCGCGCGTGGTCGCCTGTATGCCTGGACCGGCAACGGCGCGGCCGCGGAGCACGACCTCATCGCGGCAAACAGCGTCCATGAGGACGCCGCCACATGGGTGATGCTCGGCGACCTTTATCGCTGGCGCAACGATCGGGCTCAGGCGCGCGATGCCTATGCTCATGCGAACACGCTGAACCCTGGGGAGCCTGGCGCACTCCTCGGTTATCAAGCGATTGCCGAAGCCGAGCGACGCGAAGTCGCCGCCATCCTCGCCCGGGAGCTCGGATGGTCGCTGTGGAGCAGTTACCTCGGCGACAATCAGAACTTCTCGCTTTATTCGGAAGGCATTGCAGGCGCAGCGGCGATCGGTGAGCGCAGCGCGTTCACGTTCGGCGCGGATGCTCGCCGGCTCGATTCGCTGAATGGCGAGTCCGCTCATGCCGGATTCGTGAACTACGTCGGGTACCTCCGCCTCGCTGCCGACGGTGGCGTGACGCACTACTCACAGCTCGGCGACTTCGGATTCGGTTCATTGTCGGTCGCCGGTCCGCTGGGACGCACGTGGATCTCGTCGGATCTTCGCACGGGACCGGCGTATCAGCCGCTGATGGTCGCGGGTCGTTTGACGTACACCGGGGCGAGCGTCGCTGCGACCGTGCCGCTCGGTCTCGCCGCCGTTTCGGCTGGCCTCGATCAAATGTGGCTCAGCGACGGCAACGCCCGGACGTCCGTGCAGCTCGGCGCTCGTTACCGGCTGGGTTACGGCGTCTCGGCGCTGTATTCGGGCGGTGTCATCGGCTTCAACCGCGCGAGCGACGTGTACTGGGATCCGCGACATTTCACGTCGCACGCCGTTGGCGTCGAGTTCGCGACGCACGCGGACAGCGGATTGAGCTTCAGCGCACGGGTGCTTCCGGGCATCGGGCTCGGAACGGAGCTCCTCAGCGGCCGGTCGAATCCGGCGCAACGCAACGCGGCACAGCTCTCGAGCGGATTCGCGGTCGACTATCGGCGTCGGTGGTGGGCGTTGACCCTCGACGGTGACTACGCGCAAGGTGTGCGCGAGAGCGGCTATCACTCGGCCCGCGCGAGCGTGCGCGTCCGCATCACTCCGTAATCGACCATGCGCAAAGGCTATTTCGGGTTCGTCGTCGCCGCGGCGGTCGTCCTGCTGCTCGTGGCGTTCTCCGTGGTGCTGCTCCTGCCGCGGACCCACGTCGACACGGGCAACCAGCACCTTCGGCTCGCGACGGTCATCGTGATGTCGTTCCTCATCATCACGCTGATCCGATATTTCATTCTGCTCTGGCTCGGGTATCTCCATCACGTCGAGGTGAAGACCACCGTCGATCGCGATGACCACTTCGAGCCGCTCGTGACGATCCTCGTGCCGGCGTACAATGAGGAAACTGTCATTGAAGCGTCGATCCGCAGCCTGCTCGAGCTCGACTATCCCGCTTACGACGTCCTGGTGATCGACGACGGCTCCACGGACAACACGTATGCGCGCGCCGCGGAGCTCGAGGGATACTACGGCCGCGCGACGGTCCGCGTCGTGAGCAAGAGCAACGGCGGGAAGGCGAGCGCGCTCAACACCGGCATCGCGCTCGCGCGCACGCCGTTCGTGCTCTGCATGGACGGCGATTCGCGGCTGTCGGCGGACACGCTGAAGCACGCAATGCCGCACTTCCGCGATCCGCGCGTCGGCGCCGTCGCCGGCAATGTGAAAGTCGTCAATCGTCGCAACCTGTGGACGACCCTTCAGGCACTCGAGTACATCGAGGGGTTGAACATGGCGCGTCGCGCGCAGGGATTCGTTCGCGCGGTCAACATCGTCCCCGGCCCGATCGGCGTGTTCCGTCGTGATGCGCTGTCGCGCGTCGGCGGCTACGACTCGGATACCTACGCCGAGGATGCGGATCTCACGCTGAAGCTGTTGACGGATGGGTGGCACATCGTCTACGAGAATCGGGCGATCGCGTACACCGAAGCCCCGGAGCAGCTGCTCGACCTCTTGAAGCAGCGCTATCGCTGGACACGCGGCATTCTCCAGGCACTCAAGAAGCACTCGTCGGCGCTGTTGTCGCCGCGGAAGCGCTTCGCGACGTGGGTCTCCTTGCAGTCGATGTTGTTCGAGGCGATCGCGTGGCCGCTGATGAACGTCTTCGGCAATCTGTTCTTCTCGATCACGGCGCTGATGGCGGGCGCGCCGGTGTTCGTGCTCTACTGGTGGCTCCTCCTGACGTGGCTCGACCTCGCGGCGGCGCTGCATACGGTCGCGATGGAGGAAGAGGATCTCCGACTCGTGCCGCTGGCGGTTCTCTATCGGTTCTTCTTCATCGCGACGGTCGACGTCGCGAAGCTCCTCGCGACGCTCGAGGAGCTCCTCAATGTCAAGATGGGTTGGGGCAAACTCGAGCGCGCGGGCCGGATCTAGTCTTTCGAGGGTGAATCATGGATATCAACATGTTGTTGTCGACGGTCGTGCTCGTGTCGTTCATCGTCACGATCGTGTTAGCGGTGGGGAGCTATTTGGCCTTCAAGGGTCGCGAGGTGCGTCGCCCGACTCCCGATCTCGCGAGCCGCAGTGGTGAGCCCGTGTTTTTCGAGCGCATCTACTTGCAGCCGAAGCGTCACGAGGCGGCGTGAACTGCGTGACGACGGTTGAGTATCGTCGCGCGAGCGCGGCCTGCGCCACGCTCCCGTGGATAGACTCGATCACCAAACTCGAACTACGTAGCCGACCTCGCGCTTCAGTGCGCGATGCGTCGGTAGACAAAGGCGGCCCGGACGGTGCGCGCGAGCGCGCTAGTCCGGGCCTTTGTTTTTCCGCGCGCCGGGCGAGAGGTACAGTGTGGGAGCGGGGGGGTGGTGCTCGCAGCGGGAGACGCGAGCAAAACTGCCCGGCAGTATCGGCAGTTTTGCCGCGGGCCCGCGAAGAGCACCAACCCCCGCGACCACGGCGCGCGGAACTCTACCTAGAAACTCAAGCCGCGAAGAAAAGAAAAGTTCTGGCGCGCGCTCGCGAGCTCGTCCTTCGGGCCCTCTTGCTCCACGTAGCACGGCTTCTGCGGCAAATCAGGCACCGCAGCGAGGAATTTAGAGAAATCAAATACGCCCGTGCCAAGCTCCGTGTCGTGTGAACGGTCGGCAACGACGTCCTTGAGGTGGAAGCTCCAGTATCGGTCGCGATACTGCGCGAGGTACTGCATCGGATCGCCGCCGCCGACGAGCATGTTGCCGACGTCGAGCTGGAGGCGAACTGCTGACGGATCGAGACGCTTCACGAAGACGTCGTACGGCACTTCACCCGCGATGGGCTTCATGTGATCCGGCTCGTTGTGAAATGCGAGCCAAATGCCGCCCGCGCGCGCGACGCGGCCGGCCTCGTTGAAACGATCGGCCCACGCCTTCCACGCATCGAGCGACGTGTTCGTCTCCCCCGGAAGACTCGGCACGATCAGATATCGGTGTCCGATCTCCTTCGCCGTATCGACGTCACGCTTCCATTGATCGGCGTTGACGAGGAGCTCGGGCGCGATGTGAGCGGACGGTGCGTCGAGGCCCTCGCGGGCCAGCGCGGCTTTGACCTCCTCGGTGGACTGGCCGAAGTTCTTGAACGACCACAGGAGCTCGACGTCTGTGTAGCCGATGGCGCGAATTGCGGCGAGCGTTTTGTTCGGATCGGCTTTCATGGCCCCGCGCACGGCGTAGAGCTCGAGCCCGATGCGGTCGAGCCGAGTAGCGGCGAAGAGGCGTTGAGGGGCGGCCAGGGTACCAGCGAGGCCCGCGCCGAGAGTCTGGACGAAGCTTCGACGTTGCATGCCGGTACTCTACGCCTTGGAGGACGGAAGACAAGCTCGCAAGTGCCTCCGAGATCAGCGTTTTCGCGTGTTTGCACGTTGCTTTGACAGACGAATTCGTCACCGATTGCAGATCGGTCCACGAACCGTATCTTCGACTTCCGCCGCTTCGAGCGGCAGCCTGCCCATCCGGATCCGACTCGGAGATTTGCATGCGTGCACCTCTTTTTCGACTCGTAGCGCCAGTCGCATTCGCCGCGTTCATCGCTTTACCGCGCCTCGAGGCGCAGGGAGGCGCTTCGCCGGCCACCCTGACCAAGGACGAGATTGCCGCGCTCGCCAAGGTTCAGGTCGCGATCGGGGTTGTCCACGACTCCGTCAACGCCGAGATGGCGCAGGCGCGCAACAAGAAGGCGGAGAACCAGGCCGCGCTGCACGACAAGATGATGCAGCAAGTCGCCGACGTTCTGAAAAAGAACGGGATGTCCGAGGCGGAATACGAGCGGAAGACATTCATCGTCAGCACGGTCCCCGACGTGCGCCACATGTTCGACAGCGTCGTGGCGAAGCTCACAGGCGCTCCGCTGCCGGGTCAGCTCGCGGCTGCACCGCCGTCGCGCACGGCGATTCCGAATCTCCCGACGGGTCCGGTGTTCATCCACGTCGGACATGTCACCAACGGCTTCGCCGATACGCCGAAGGGTGAAGGCCTGCTTGCCGTCGCCGAGAACGACGCGGGAGTTGCCGCGCAGCACGCGCAGCTCGCCGGCCGGCAGCCGACGAACCTCGACTACATGAAGCTGCATGCTGGCCACGTCCTCAACGCGCTCGATCCGACGCTCGTCCCGATGGGGCCGGGCAGCGGCTACGGGGTCAAGAAAGCCACGGCGGGCGTCGCGATGCACATCGAGCTCGCCGCCAAGGCCCAGGGCGCGTCGCCGAATGTACAGATGCATTCGAACCACGTCGCCACGGCGGCTCGCAACACTCTGACGCGCGTCGATCAGCTCATCGCCATCGCGCAGAAGGTGCAGGCATCGACCGACGCCGCGGCCGCCGCGGCGCTCGTGAATCAGATGATCCCGCTCGCGCAGCAGCTCATGGCCGGTGCGGACACGAACAACGATGGTCGCGTGGGTTGGGAAGAGGGCGGTCTTCAGACCGCCGAAGAGCACGTGAAGCTGCTCGTGGCGAGCGAGGCGAAGCCGCCGCTCTGAGTTTTAAGGCTTGAGGTAGAGGTCGCGATGCGGGTCGCGGGGGTTGGTGCTCTTCGCGGGCCCGCGGCAAAACTGCCGATACTGCCGGGCAGTTTTGCTCGCGTCTCCCGCTGCGATCACCAACCCCCGCTCCTGCACTCGCTCGCGCGCCGACGCTCTACGTCCGCACGCCAACGTTCACTCTGAACGCAGCGCAAGTTGTGGATCGACGCGAGCCGCGCGGCGGGCGGGGACCCAACTTGCAACGATCGCAATCAGGAGCAGCGCAAGCGGAACGGACGTGAAGACCAGTGGATCGCGCGCGCTTACGCCGAAGAGTTGCGATGCGATCCAACCCGTGAGCATCGCCGCACTCACTCCTCCGAAAATGACGCCGAGTGCGACGAGACTGACGCCCTGGCCGACGATGCCGCGCAACACGCGCGTCGAGCTTGCCCCCAACGCCAGTCTGATCCCAAGCTCGCGCTGTCTCAAGCTCACGAGGAACGCCAGGACGCCGTAGAGGCCAACCGCGGTGAGTAAGAGCGCCGCGAGGCCGAAGATCCCGAGGAGTGTCGACGCAAACCGCGCGCTCGCGGTTTGTTGATCGAGGAATGTCGACAGTGGCCGAACCGAAAAGAGCGGAATCCGCCGATCGAGGGTGGCGAGCTCGCGGCGGACCGACGTGGCGATGGCCGACGCGTCGAGATCGGAGCGGATGGCGATCTGCAGCGCGCCTCCCGGACGCTGCGCATACGGGAAGTACACATCGGGTTCAGACATTGCGAGCGATGTCGTCAAGTCACGAAAGCGAACGTCGCCGACGACTCCGACGATCGTCACAGCGGAACTATCTCCCAGTCGTAAGATCTTTCCCACGGCGCTGTGGCCGGGCCAAAAACGGCGCTCCATCGACTCGTTGATCATCGCGACGGCCGGTGTGCTGTCACGATCGCTGCTCGTGAACGAGCGCCCCGACTTGACCTGCGCGCCGATCGTCTTGAAGAACGATGGCGGCACCGAGTGCCGGTAGATGCGCACCGGCTGATTGACATCGGGCACCTGAACGAACGTCGCGGACGTGCCGCCAGCGAGCGGCAGGTCCGACGCAACGGTCACCGCGCGCACCGATGGGATATTCGCGAGCCGTGCCTCGATCGAATTGGCGAGCTGTCGCCGTGACGCCGCGTCGAGCCCCCGCGGGACGCTGATGTTCGCTACGAGCACGCCGCGCGGGTCGAACCCCGGCGCCACCGCCAGCTGTCGCTGAAGCGTTCTCACGAAGAGGCCGGCGCCAACGAGCAACACCACGGCGAGCGCCGTTTGGCCGACGACGAGAAGCTGTTGCGAACCGAGTTTTCCACCGCGCGCGAAGCCGGCGGCAGACCCGCGAGATCCCTCCTTCAATGAGTCGACCAAATTGACTTCCCCCGCGCGCACACCGGGCAGAAGACCGAACACCAGTCCGCAGGCCACCGCGACTACCAGGGAAAAAGCGAATGCTGTTCCGTTGATCGACGGCGTCGCATAACCGGGCAAGAGCCCACTCGGTACGAGCATCATCAAACCAGCCAATCCCCATTTGGCGACCAACAGCCCCAGTCCCGCCGCACTGACCGCGAGGACCAATGCTTCGACGGTGAGTTGCTGTGCCAATCGTCCGCGATCTGCGCCGATGGCGAGGCGAAGCGCGAGCTCGCGGCGACGGCCAGCGGTGCGGACCAGCTGAAGGCCGACGACGTTCGCGCAGGCGATGAGCAGCAGGAGTCCGACCCCCGCGAATACGGCGATGACCAGCGTGCGCGTCGAACCGAGATAGGAGTCGCGCAGCGCCATTACTTGGACGCTGCGGTCGCGGTTCGTGTTTGGATAGTCGTGGGCGAGCTGCGCGCCGACGCGCTCGAGATCGGCCTGCGCGGCCTCGAGAGAGACGCCCGGTTTGAGACGGCCAATTGCCCCCAACCACCGATTGCCTCGCTGACTGAAATCGGCGGGCGCTCCATTCACGCGGGCCATCATGGACGGGAACCAGATGTCCGTGTTGAATGCCAGTCCCTTGAAGCCCGGCGGCATGACGCCGATTACGGTGAAGGGCGTGTCGTTGAGGGTGATCGTGCTTCCGACGATCTTTGGATCACGGTTGAAGCGCGTCGTCCACATTCCGTCGCTGATGACCACGACCGGGTTTGCGTCGGGAACGCTGTCCTCAGCCGCAGTGAAGACGCGGCCAATCGACGCCGTCGCGCCGAGCATCGGGAAATACGAGGCCGATACCATCTCGGCCTGGATGCGATCGGTGCCCTCCGTGGTTCGAAGGTTCAGAGAAGTCTGATCGTTGACCGAGACACTCTCGAAGGAGCGGTTCAGCCGCGCCCAGTCCTGGACCTCGATGATCGACCCGCCGCGGATGGCGCGTTGCGGCCCGGCGACACCCCAGAGGAACGCGATGCGTTCGGGCGTGCGGAACGGCAGCGGTCGGAGCAAAGTCGATTCGACGATGCTGAAAATACCGGTGGTCGCGCCGATCGCGAGCGTGAGCGTGCCAACCACGGTGGCGGTAAACGCGGGCTGCTTTCGTAGTGTTCGAAGCGCGAACCGCAGATCCTTCAGGAAGGTGTCCATCATCGTTGCGCACTCTCCAGTGCGAGGAAAGCGTGGGCGGGACCGATTCCGACTCACGCCTTCTTGGCACGTGCCGTTCCTGGGTTCGAGCGTCGGAAGCTGTTGTGGCCACGCTCGTTAGGATTTCCGTACGGCTCTCGGCGCGCGCGAACCTGGGACGCGATGTTCGAAATCGAACACGGCTCTCGAGGCTGCCGGTAGAGCTCGCGGGTGGAGTTTCTCAGCGCGAGCTTGATGGTAGAGTCCGCCGCGAGGTCGCGGGGTTGGTGCTCTTCGCGGGCCCGCGACGACATCCGGCAAGCCACGCTCGCGCGCCGACTGTCTATCGCCAAACCCTACGAACGCGAGCTAATCGTCGTGACTGAGCTCGTACTTGCGTTGCTCGTGCGCCTTGTCGATCGCCTGCGCCTTGTCGCGCTTACGCGCCGAGTCCATGACGCGCGCGTGTGTCGATTCCGTCTTCAACGCGGGCATCGACAACTTTCGCTCGAGCTGCTCGCTCTTGCACTCGGGGCAGCTCGGCTGCTTCGCGCCGCGGACCAATGCCTCGAACTCGTGCCCGCAGGCGCTGCATGAGAAATCGTAGATAGGCATAGCGGAAAAACTAAAGGGCGGCGCTTTCGGCGCCGCCCTTGGTGTTCGTGTGAACTAGCAGGAGACGCATCGGTGCTGGTTCTTCGCTCCGAGTTTTTCCAGGAGAGCGATCGTCTCCGGGATTGGACTGAGACGTTGAACCGGACCGTTCGCCATGTCGACCGTCGTCTTGCCGTCCTTCGATACGGCTCGGACATCTGCCCCATGCGCGACGAGATAATTGATCATGTCGTTGTCGCCGCGAGCGGCGGCATGGTGCAGCGGCGTGTAACCGCGAGCATCGCGCGCATTGACGTCGGCGTGCAGCACTTCGACGAGGTATTTCATCGCCGGGAGCCAGCCATCCGGAGCGTGGCGATGCGAATTGCCGGCGAAACCGTTGCCGTAGCCCGCGCCAGCCGCCGCGTGAATCGGATAAGTGCCAAGTCCGACTGGAGCAGCCTTCATTGCGGAGTCGATCTGTGGATCGGTCGGGGCCGCAACGACCCCGCGTCCGCCACCACCGCCGCCGCCGCCACCACCGCGGCCGGCTGCGCCTGGCGCACCGCCACGTCCGCCGCCCCGACCGCCTGCGGCGACCGTGCGTTGCGACGGCATGTTGACGTCCGCGCCATGGTCGGCGAGGAGTTTCATCGCGTCGACGTCGACCGAGTAGGCCGCACGCCAGAACGCCGTCGTGCCTTCGAGATTCTCGAGACCGCAGTTCGCGTTACCGCAGTTGTTGAACGCGAAGTACCACGGCTGCGTCACGATTCGAACGTTCGGGTTCGCGCCCTTGTCGAGCAGCGCAGCCATGACGTCGAGATACGGTGCACGCTGGTTTTGCACCGCCTGCGGCTGCGGATACCGAGACTTCGGGGCCCACTGCGCGTTGATCGTCGCATAAAGCGGGGTCATACCCGCTGTGCTCGCGATGTTCGGATTCGCGCCGCGCTTGATCAGCTCGAGCGCGACGTCGAACTGGCCGTTGATCGTCGCCAGAAGCAGCGGGGTCGTATGGTCGACGCTCGTCGTGTCGTCGAGCTTCGCGCCGCCATCGAGGAGCGCCTTCACCGCTCCGATGTTGCCCTGACGAACGGCGTGGTGGAGCGGGGAAAGCCCGCCCACGCCGCCGACCGAGTTGCCGAAGCCGGCGATGCCACCGTTCAGCGTATCGACCTGCTCAACAACTGGACCCTTTGCCGCCGACGAATCGTTCAGAACTTTGCGGCCCGCTTCGATCGCGGCCTGAATCTGATCGGGTGTGAACGGACCTTTTGGCTGCGGACCGCCGCGACCACCGCGCTGGCGACCAGCGAAGTTGCCGGTGGAATCAGCGCCGCCACCCGGGCCCGGAGGAACCGGGTCTGGACCGGCGCCCCGCTGAGCCGCAGCTGCCTGGGCTGCTCTCGCCGCCGCGGCATTCATCGAGTCGCGGCGTTCTTTTGGCATATACGAGATCAGAACTTCGTTGCGCTTTCGAGTCGCCGCCTGCTCGATCGCCGTCTCTTCCTTGATATCGACGACCTTGGTGTGGATCGACGGATCGGCCCCATGCTTCAGCAGCGCCGTGATCGCCGCAGGGCGATCATGCTCGGCCGCGAAGATGAGCGGCGTCTGCCCCCACTCGTTCTCTCGCGCATTCGGGTCAGCGCCTTTCTCGAGCAGCGCCTCGACAGCCATCGCGCTGCCGCCGGCCGCTGCCAAATGGAGCGCTGTCGCGCCGGTCGACGTCGTCGCCTTCACGTCGCCGCCCGCCGCTACGAGCTCACGAACCACGTTTCCGCTGGCGTCGCGACTCGCGACGTGGAGCGGCGTGTAGTTACCGATGCGCGTCGTCGCGTTCACGTTCGCATGCGCCTTGAGAAGCGCGGCGGCCATGTCGGCGTCGCCGTGCTGTGCCGCCCAGTGCAACGCGGTCATGCCGTCGCCCTGCGCGATGTTCACGTCCGCGCCCTGCGCGATGAGTTTCTTCACCGCCGCGAGATCGCCCTTCTGCGCCGCATCGGCGACGGCCGACGTTTTCGCCGGCACCTTCATCGTCGTCGACGGACGCGTGTCCTTCTGCGCCGCGAGCGGCATCGCCGCGCCGAGCGCGAGCGATACCGACAAGAGAGTGCCTCGATTCATGCCGTTTCTCCTCAAGCGCTCACCGCGAATTCGCCCGTACTGTCGCCGAAGCTCTTCACGTGATCCATGCCCATCTTGTGCATCAGCGTCAAGAACGCGTTCGCCATCGGCGTGCCGTCCGGGGCCTTGATGTGCAGGTTGCCGGCGAGCGCGCCATTGCCATGGCCGAGAAGAATGAGCGGGCAGCGGCGATGGTTGTGCAGGTTGCCGTCGGCCATCGGCGATCCGTAGACGATCGTCGTCTTCTCGAGCAAGTTGCTGTCGCCTTCCTGCGTGTTCTTCAGCTTGTCGAGGAAGTAGGGCAGGAGGCTCACGTGATAGCGATTGATCATGTTGAAATCCATGATCGCCTGCTCACGGCCGCCGTGGTGCGACGCCGGATGGAAGCCCTTATCCGTGCCGCTCTCCGGGTACGCGCGGCTCGACGCATCGCGGCCCGTCTTGAACGAGATCACGCGCGTCATGTCGGACTGCAACGCCAGCACCTGGAAGTCGAACATCAACTTCATGTGCTCGGCGAAATTGTCCGGAATGCCGGCTGCCGCTTCCGGCAGCTCGCGAACTTCGCCCGACGAGTTGCGCGCTTCGACCGCCTGAATGCGGCGCTCCAGCTCGCGAATGTCGGTGAGATACTTGTCGATGCGCTCGCGATCGGCGGCGCCAAGGTCCTTCTTCAGTCCCGAGACTTCGCCGGTGATCCAATCGAGAATGCTCTGGTTCTGACGGCGGCGTGACGTGCGATCGTTTGCATCGCGGCCGGCGCCGAAGAGAAGGTCGAACGCCGTGCGCGGATTGCGGATCATCGGCAGCGGCTCGCTCGGGCTCGCCCAGCTGATCGTATCCGTGTACGCGCAGGCGTAGTTGTAGTAGCAGCCGCCGGCTTGGTCGAGGTTCTCGATGCAGAGCTGAATCGACGGAACCGCAGTGTCCTGCCCGATGTGGCGGGCGATCAATTGATCGATCGACGTGCCGACGTAGAGATCGGATCCCTGCGTCTGCTTCGGGTGGGACTGCGTGAGGAACACCGCGCTCGAACGGAAGTGATCGCCGCCGATTTCCGGCGCGTCGAACGCTTCGGCCATGCGAACGTCGGTGTTGCTGATGATCGTGAGATACTTGCGCCACGGCTCGAGCGGCGAGAGCGCGCTGTCGCCGGTGAGCTCGAACTCGCGACCGACCTTCTGCGGTGCCCAGAGATATTTGCTCGCGCCCCAGGTATTGCTGCCGGCGGCGCCGTGCACCGATTCGATGGCGACGAATCGGGAGACGTTGCCCGCGGCCGCGCCGGCGCCAGAACCCTTGAATCGGCTCAGCGCAGGAACCATCGCGTCGAGGTACGGAAGAGCAACAGCAGCCCCGGCACCGCGGAGGAACGTGCGGCGCGGGATGTTCTTTCCAGTCAGGAATTGCATGTGTTTCGCTCCCTTTGGGCTCGCGGTTGCCGCTACTTGTTGTTGTCCAACGCGGACGCTACGGGTTCTGCTCGTTTGCTACGGAATGCACTGCTGCGAACCACTGCTGAAACGACCGAACCGATCTTGTAATTGTTCGCCGCCGCGTCGCGCGTGATCGCGCGAATCGTCGGCTCATCGTAGTCCTCGACGCGCCGGCCGAGGGCGTACGCCATCATGTTCTCAGTGAATGACCGCACCAGCGGAATCGGACGCTTCGTCAGGCCTCCGAGAAGGCTCGGCAGGTTCGAGACCGGGGTACCGTCGTACATCTTGCCCTGCGTGTCCAGCAGCATGCCGTTCTCGCGATACCGCCACTTGCCGGTCACGTCGAAGTTGTCGAGCGACAACCCGAGCGGATCCATGTACTGGTGGCACGTGTTGCACGTCGGGTTCTTGCGGTGCAGCTCCATACGCTCGCGGGTCGTGAGCGGCTTGCCGCCCTTTCCGTCGGCCGTCTCGTCGAGCGTCGGAACGTTCGGCGGCGGGGGCGGGGGCGGCATGCCGATGAGAACTTCCATAACCCACTTGCCACGGAGGACCGGCGAGGTGCGGTTCGCGAGCGACGTCTGAACCAGCATGCTCCCCTGGCCAAGAATGCCGCGGCGCGTCGAGTCCGGATAGTTCACTCGGCGGAACTCCGGTCCGGACACGTTCGGAATGCCGTAGTGGTCGGCGAGGCGCTCGTTCACGTAGGTGAAGTCCGCCGTGAACACGTCCATGATGCTGCGATTGTTGCGCACGATGTCGTTGAAGAAGAGCTCTGTCTCCTTCTTCATGTCATCGGCGAGCTGCAGGTTGTAGTCCGGGAACCAGAACGCGTCGGGGCGAACTTTGTCGACGTCCTGCAAGCGGAGCCACTGCGACGCGAAGCGCGTCGAGAGCACCTCGGCGCGCGGATCGGCGAGCATGCGCTTCACCTGCGCGTCGAGCACTTTCTCGTTCGACAGCTTGTGCTGGCCGGCGAGCGCGAGAAGCGTGTCGTCGGGCATCGTTCCCCAGAGGAAGAACGACAGGCGCGACGCGAGATCGTAGTCGCTGATCTGATAGTCGGCGCCCGGCGCGACGTTGGCCGGCGTCTTCTCGAAGCGGAAGACGAAATACGGGCTCGAGAGCATCGCCTGAAGCGTCTGGCGAATGCCCTCTTCGAAACCGCCCGCCGCCGCGCCGCGCGTATAGAAGCCCATGAGGCCTTCGCGGTCGTGCGCCGTCAGCGGACGACGATACGCTTTCGTTCCGAGCTTCTCGATGATCTTCGCCGCGCACGGCTTTTCCTGAGCCTTGGTCGCCGGGCGGCAGGAGAACACCGCTTTGCGGCTCGGGGTCTCCGAGATCCCGGTGATTTTGCGCGGACCGATGACGGCGAGCTCCATGAGGTGCGGCGGCTCGGTCGTCCCGGCACTCGCCGTCCCGTTCGACGCCTTCGACCAGTCATGCGGCTTGATGAGATCTTCGTACGGACCGTCGGCGCGCTTGATGAACGCCGCCGAAATCTTCTTCTGTCCCGCCTTGACGAAGATCGGATCGCTGCTGATGTAATCGGCGCCCGCCGGCGAATCCGCCGACGCGAGGTTCTGGTCGACGCCCTTCTCGTAGTGCAGGAAGGCGACGCGCTCGCCGTTGATCGACACGTCGAGATCTTCGAGCTTCGTGCCCGTGCCGCCCGAGATGTTCAGGCGGAACGAGTACATGCCGTCGGCAGGGAAGTCATGCGTCGCGACGATGCCGCCACGCGTACCGAATGGCGTTCCCGGGATATGATCCCACGGATGCTGCGACGTGAAGGGCGACGCGTTGTGCGTCACCATCGCCGCGGGCGCATTGCGATCGCCAAGCGCGAGCCGGCTGACGGATGCCGCCGCGTTCAAATAGGCCTCGAGAAGCGTCGGCGACAGCATCTGCACGTCGGCGATGTTGTCGAAGTTCGCGCTCTTCGTGTCGAGCGGGAGCCATTCGCCCGGATCGACTTCGAGATTCAAGAGATCTCTAATGACCGCCTGATACTCGGCGCGGTTGAGGCGCTGGAAGGTCTTCGTGCCCGGGTTCGGCTTCGACGACTTGTCGATGATCTGTTCCATCGTCTCGGCCAATGCGGCGAGCGTGTCACCGCCGGGGCGAGGCGAGCCGGGAAGCGGCATCATCTCGGCCCGGAGCTTCCGGATGATCTTCTCCGAGATATGCGTGTCTTCGTTTGCCTTTGCGACGTCGAAATTGTCGAGCGAAAGATTGCCAGTGAGCATCTGATCGTTATGGCAATCCTTGCAGTAATTCTCGACGACGTCGTTGAACGCGGCGATCGTGATGCCACGCGCGCCAACGGTCGGGTACGCCGGGTGGACCGGCGGCGGCTTATGAGGTTTTGGGGAGGGACTGCGGAGGGACGGTGTTTCGACCGGAAGAGTCCGCGGGTGAGCGGCTCCGATCCAATGCGGCGCGCGGCTACCAGTGGCCGTTCCGAAGGAGACGGCGATTCCCGTGGTGACTACCGCAGCCGTCGCAACTACAAGCTTCATTCGCGATTCCTCCATGCCGGTCGGTGATGCCGGCGTGCGACGCGGCGCGACGTGTCTCGCCGAGCCGTGCTATGGCTTTCGTCTGTTGTGCGTGTGTCGCTGCAAATCTCAGCGCACCGTTTCCAGGTCCGGGAATCGATGCTCGAGTTGTATACGTGCAACCAGTATCTGACGTTCGAACTACTGTGACAAGACGTTCAGTCGGCTAGGACCGGGGCTAAACCGGCGTTTCATGCGGTGCCGACGATTATCGCGAACTGACTGGAGAAATCGGACTTTTCAGGGTTCCGATTGGATTGCTCGACGTATACACGACAAGCGACAGATGGCCGGCAAGAAGGTCACGGCGATCGCTCTCGCGAAACTTAACGAATCCGGACGTTTTTGTGGCGTCGGGATTCGACAAATGATGCAGGACCGGGCCCTTCTTGCCGGCGCTGTCCCGATCGATGCTGACGCCCAGGACGCGCTCGATTCCCGGGCCCGTCAGGACGACCGAGTACTGAAGCGTCCGTCGCATGGGATCGAGGGCAAAGGAGCCCTCGACAACTGTTGACTTGTTACGGATCGTTGCGCCGAACCGGGCAGGTGCCGGAGGGGCGCCGTTTTCGAGCGGCGGCGTCGTCCACGGGGGGCGCCGGGGCCGCGTCGACTGCTCGTAGTCGAACGCCAGCGAGACGAGGCGCGGATCGGCGAGCGGCCGTCCGAGGAGCTCGACGCCGATCGGCAGGCCGTCCGAGGTGAATCCGGCCGGCATCGACAGCGCCGGCAGGCCGGTCACCGCGCTGAACTGGCAGGTCGCTCCGCGCTGCGGCTCGCCGATGATTGCCGCCTTTCGCGTCACCGTCGGATAGACGAGAGCGTCGAGCTTGTTGGCGTCGAGGAACGAGACCACGAGATCCCGCGCCACCACACGCTGCGCGAGAGCCGCACGGTACGCTTCGCTATCGCGGGTGCCATTGCGCTCGCGCCGGCGAAGGCCGCCCTCCAGTGCCACATCATAGAGGCCGTGGTCGAGGATCTCGCCGAGGGACTTGACCGGAGCGTCCGGGATTCCCGCGAGATAGTCCATGAGATCGTACTTGAACTCGTAATCGATGACGCTCGCTCGATTCACGGCGCTGTCGAGCCCGGGAATGGTGACGTCGACGATCGTCGCCCCGCGCCCTTTCATCTTTTCGATGGCGGCCCGCGCGATTCGGGCGCCCTCTTGGTCGTCGGCCTCGGTCCCGAATGCCGACGTCAGCACTCCAAGGCGAGCACCCCGAAGCGAGGTCGAGTCGAGCGACGCGACGAACCGAATCGGTGGCTTTCCCTCGAGAATCTTCGTGGCCGAATCGGCCGGGTCTTCGCCGACCGTCGCGTCGAGGGCGATCGCGAGATCCATCACGGTGCGCGCGATCGGACCGCCGACGTCCTGCGTGTGGGAGAGGGGAACGATGCCGCTGATGCTCGAGAGCCCTTTGGTCGGCCGAAGGCCAAACAGGTTGTGCACCGCCGACGGGATTCGAATCGAGCCGCACGTATCCGATCCCCACGCGACGGCCGCGTAGCTCGCCGCGACGGCGACGCCACTTCCGCCGCTCGACCCGCCGGGCGCTCGGTCGGGATCATATGGATTGCACGTCTGGCCGCCGACGGAACTGATCGTCGTGATACCGCTCGCGAGCTCGTGCATGTTCGATTTGCCGAGGATCACGGCGCCGGCGTCTCGCAGCTTCTTTACCTGGAATGCATCGTCCGGCGTTCGAAGAGACGCGAGCGCGATCGATCCGGCAGACGTCTCGAGATCGCGCGTCGAGTAGTTGTCCTTGAGGATTATTGGAATTCCGTGAAGCGGCCCCCGCACCCTTCCGGCCTTTCGTTCGGCGTCGAGGGCCGCGGCGTCGGCGCGGGCACGCCGGTTGAGACGCACCATCGCGTTGAGGGACGGTAGTTTCTCATCGTACGCGTTGATCCGCGCGAGATAGCCGTCGACGAGGTCCACCGACGTGACCCGGCCGGCGGTCATCGCCGCCTGGAGATCGGTGATCGTCGCTTCGTAGACGATATCTCCGCGTCGCGTGGCGGCGCGTTGCTGCGCGCGTCCGGCCGACGTGACGGCGATCACGAACATCGCCGACGTCGCCGCACATCGGCGGGCGCGGGCACGCGTATGCGGAGAGGAACGCATGGACAAATGCCTGTGTGAGGGGACGCGGAATTATGCCTTCGAGGGAAGGAAAGCGCGATGCGCACCGGACCAAGGCCCTACATTTGCTCTTTGTCGGTGGGAGCACGCTCAGCAAGGAGAAACCATGAAGGCCATCTCGTCGCGCGCGTCGATGTTCTCGTGCGCCGTTCTCGTTTCATTATTATTCGCCACGCGAAGCGCAATCGCGCAAAACTGTTCGACGGCGCAGGCGCAGGTCGACAGCGCGAAGTCCGAAGTCAGCTCGGTCCTGAACAGCGGCAGCTCGCTCGTCGCCGAGATGCGACAGGAACAGAAGCTTCCGGCGACGGGGGATGTCGGCCCGGTGACCGTCGTGCGCGATCGCCCCGTATGCTCGAAGATCGCGACGCAGTTCGATCACGAGGTTTCGCCGAGCGCGTCGCTGGTCGTGTTGCGGGTCGGGCCGCTCTTCTACGCGCGCGAGCCGGATCAGAAGCGCGGGACTGGCATCATCACGGACAGCACATACAAGGTCTTGCTAAGACTGGGTGTACCGGTGCCGGGAACCAACTAGAAACGGCGAACCGAAACGGCGAACCAAGAACGACGAACCGAGAACAACGAACCGAAACGGCGAACCAAAACGACGTGGTTGAAAGGGCGAACCGAAACTGCGAGGCAATCGGAGGCGATCTCGCTGTTTCGGTTCGTTGTTTCCGTCGTCGCTGTTCCGGTTCGCTGTTCGGGTTCGACGTTTCCGGTTCGTTTTTTTCGGTTCGTCGTTCTTGGTTCGTCGTTCGGTTTCGCCCTTTCGTTCGGGCTGGCAGTTTGCGGCGATCGGCCTTGCCCGCTCCACGATGATCCGCTAACTCCGTTGGATCATCATCAAGGGGGGCAGCGTGTGGGAGTCGGGTAAGCCGAGTCAGAACGAAAACGAGTATTTCGCGCGTCGCGACGCCGAGTGGCTCAAAGAGCGACGGGCCGCACTGGACGCCGAGCGAGCAGCCCGGGACGCATCGGAAAAGCGGCCAAAGTGCCCGCGGTGCGGCAAGACCCTCGACGAGCGTCTTTTCAGAACACTAAAGGTCGACGTCTGCTCGGACGGCCATGGCGTGTGGCTCGATCCGGGTGAGCTCGAGATGATTCTTCACATGCCGCGCGCCGAGATGTTGCGCGTGGTGCACGAGATCGACACCGGCTTGGCCCACCCATAGTCCGGCGTGACTCCCCCGGACCGCCCTCGTATGATCGAGTCTCGCGCCGGGGATTTCTCCGGGCGCGTCGCGATCGTCACGGGAGCGGCCCGCGGTCTCGGGCGAGCGATTGCCGCTCGCCTGTACGAGCGCGGCGCGTCGGTCGCCGTGAATGTTCGCGACGCCGACCGATCGAACGACGTCGCGCGCTCGCTCGGCCCTTACGCCCTGGCCGCTCCGGGCGACGTCGCCGCCCCAGACTTTCCTGAGCGCGTGGTCGAGCAGACACTGGAACGCTTCGGGCGCATCGACATTCTCGTCAACAATGCGGCACTCGCGAAGTCGACGCGCTTTCCGGCGTTGACGGCCGAGGAGTGGCGCCTCGCGATGGAAGTGAACCTCACGGCGCCGTTCCTCCTGACGAAGGCCGTGTTCCCGACGATGAAGGCGCAGCGTTACGGCCGCATCATCAACATTTCCTCATCGGCCGGCCGCACGGTGAGTACCCTCGGCGGCGCCCACTACACGGCGTCGAAGGCTGGTCTCCTCGGCTTGACGCGTGCATCGGCGAAGGAGCTTGGCCCCTTCGGGATTACGGTGAACGCCGTCTGTCCGGGGATGATCGACACGGAGTTGACTCACGAGAACGCGTCCGACGAGCTGCTCCACCGACTGGCTGCGAGCTATCCGGTGCCGAGGCTCGGGACGGCGCTCGAAGTGGCGGATCTCGTTTGCTTCCTCGCGTCCGAGGCCGCAGGCTATATGACCGGCACGTCGCTCGACATCACCGGCGGCGATCTGATGATGTAGCGCCCCATCACGATTGCACGTTGATCATTCCTCGCCTCGGCGCTTCGCACCTTCGCTCGGAATTCCGCATTCAACCGTTCATTGTTCCTCGCTGCGGCGCTTCGCACCTTCGCTCGGAATTCCGCATTCAACCGTTCATTGTTCCTCGCTGCGGCGCTTCGCACCTTCGCTCGGAATTCCGCATTCAAATATCTCAATGAAAGAAAGCACGCGGGTCCTCGTCGCTCTCGTGGCGGCGATCGTCTTGGGGTTGATCGTTTCGGCGTCCCACAGTGCGTCGATGCTCGCGGCCGCGGATTTCGTCGCGCCGATCGGCACGATTTGGGTGAACGCGATTCGAATGACGGTCATTCCGCTCGTCGTCGCGCTGATCATCACGGGGGTGGCGTCGGCGCGAGACGTCGCGGGCATCGGACGCATGGGCTGGCGCACGATCGTCGTCTGCCTCGTGCTGATTCTCGGCGCCGCGATCGTGGTGATGCCGATCGCGCCCTCGATCTTCGCGTTGTCGCCGAGTGGCGGGCCGCGTCCCGAGTTGCCGGCGGGTGCCATCGAGGCGGCGCAGGCCGTGACCGCGAGCGGAAAGCAGACGTTCGCGACGTGGCTCGTGTCGCTCATTCCGAGCAATCCGATCGCGGCCGCGGCGAATGGCTCGATGGTGCAGCTCATTCTCTTCACACTATTTTTCGCGCTCGCCATCGCGCGAATCTCCGACGCGGGTCGTGCGTCGGTCGTGGCGTTCTTCCAGGCACTTGGCGACGCGATGCTCGCGCTCGTGCGATGGATTGTCTTGCTGGCACCGATCGGCGTATTCGCGTTAGTGCTTCCGCTCGCGGCCCGGGCGGGGACGACCCTGGTGGGGGCGATCGGGTTCTACATCGTCGCGTACTCTGCGCTGTGCATCGTCGTGATTCTGCTGTGCTATCCGGTGGTGGCGATCGTCGCGAGGATTCCGGCTGGGAAATTCGCGAAGGCCGCGCTGCCGCCGCAGCTCATTGCGTTCAGTTCGAGCTCGTCGATCGCGTCGCTGCCGGCGCTCGTGGAGAGCGCGGAGAAGGGGCTGGGTCTTCCGCAGCGGGTAACGGGATTTGTCCTCCCGTTGGCCGTGTCGATGTTCAAGCTGGCAGGGCCGGTGTCGTGGACGGTCGGTGCGCTGTTCGTCGCGCAGTTTTATGGAATTCAGCTCCACGCGAGAGAGCTTGCGACGATCGCGTTCGCGGCGGTGTTCCTCGCGTTCGCGACGCCGGGCATTCCGCGCGGGGCGTTCATCATGTTGACGCCGCTCTTCGTGACGATCGGGTTGCCGCCGGAGGGCATTGGGATCTTGATCGCGGTCGATGCGATTCCGGATACGTTCGCGACGGTGTTGAACGTGACGGGCGATTTGGCGGCGACGGCGATTGTGGCGCGGTTTGAGACGACTGGGGACTGACGACTGGGGACTGACGACTGGGGACTGACGACTGGGGACTGACGACGCGTAGTGAGCGACGCCCCCCTTGCGGTCATCCTGCGGCGCGCGGAGCGCAAGCGAAGCCGCCGATAGGATCGCTCGAGCGCCAAGGCAGTTCCCGCAGTTCCCGCAGTTCCCGCAGTTCCCGCAGTTCCCGCAGTTCCCGCAGTTCCTGCAGTTCCTGCAGTTCCTGCAGTACCGCGGAACAACGGGACTACAGAGCCTCACGCGGAGCCGCGGAGCCGCGGAGGAAACTACAAGACAACAAAGACAAAGAAGAGTTTCTTGAGCGATCTATGGCCGTTCTCCGCGGCTCCGCGTGAGACTTGTTGTCGCGCTGTTTTCGCAGGTATGAGTCAGATCGCGACAAGGAGAGCGATCCTTTCAGCGGCTTCGCTGGCGCTCCGCTCGCTGCAGGATGACCGCAACGAGCCAATCGCTGGCGCGCCGTTCGCCGCAGACGAGTGCGCGGACCGTGCTCCGCTCGCCCGCAGGAGAGCACCGGAGCCACTGCCCGTGAGCTCGTACGCCAATCAACTCGACGTGCGTTCTCGCTCTGCGGCGATGAGCGGCGGCGGACCGAGATCCGAGATCGCGTAGCCTTGCGGCCACGAGCGCTGCGGCTTCGTCGTGACGAACTGCTTCGTCTTGTGACCGGGAAAGAGCCGCAGCAATCGTCCGCGCGTTTTCAGTGCTGTCGTCACGACGGTCGTCATCGCTTTCGGCGCGGCAGGGAACCCGAACGATGTCCGCATCGTGTTGTCGAGCAGTGAGTGAATCGCCGTGCGGACGATGCCGTGCAGTGGCCGCGGCGCCCAGCTCACGAATAGCTCGCGCGTCGCGGTGGCGACACGTTTGTTCGCATCCGAGTACGCGAAGTGCGTCCGCTCATGCTCGAGACTCCAGCGCTCGAACGCCTCGTGGCTCGGTGGAATGTCGCGGATGTTCATCCGTCGCCCGACTTCGCGCCAGAAGAAGTAGCTCGCCTGAACCTCGTTCGGCGTCAACGCTCGCCAACCGAAGCGATCGATCCACCGCACGGGCTCGAGGTGGAAGGTCGAGAGAACGTAGAGAAAATCCTCATTCGCGATGTCGTATGTTCTGTGAAAGCGATTGATGCGGCGCAGCGACTCCTTGCCGCGATCGCTGTCGTAGCCCCACTCGATGATCTCCGCCATGAGGAGCGCGGTGTCGTCGTAGCGGCGCTGCGGGCGGTCCTGGAATTCGCGAGTTTTGTCGAGGAGGGCAGAGGTCGTCGGCGCGCAGAAAGTCCGGTAGAGCGCCATCTCGAGCGCGCGGATGTAGTCCCAGGGGAACTCGTACCCGGCGATGTAATGCATGATCTTGGCGTGATCGCGCTCGGGATCGAGCGTCGCGATGTGTCGTGCGATGTCGTGGCGAGCCATGGGGACTGACGACTGGGGACTGACGACTGGGGACTGACGACTGACGACTGACGACTGGGACTGGCGACGGGCCCCGGCGAGCGGAACAGCGGTCGTGAACAGCGGTCGTGAACAGCGCCCCTGCGAGTCATCCTGGTATCTGAAGTAAGCGGTAGATTGTCGCCGTCTTCTCGGAGTGCGACAGCTCGTTCATCCTGTGGACCTCACCAGTCCGTGCCGCAGCCTGGGCGTCGCACTTCGACATCGGATTGTCAGAGTTCGAACAGTTGGCTGGGCGTCCGAGCCCGTATCGTGCCAGGCCGAACGCGACGATCCACCGCGCTTCGTGAGGGAGAGACAGCGATGACGGGATTTGTCGGCATTGACGTGGCGAAGGCCGAGCTGGTGATCACGAGCCGGCCGACGCTGACCCGGTGGAGTGTCGCCAATACGGCGAGCGGGATTGATGCACTCGCGGCTCAGCTGCGAGAGTTGCCCCCCGCCCTGATCGTGCTCGAAGCCACCGGGGGCTACGAGCGCGAGGTGACCGCAGCGTTGGTGGCCGCGGGGCTGCGGGCCGTGGTCGTGAATCCGCGGCAGGTGCGGGCCTTTGCGAAGGCCACGGGGCAGTTGGCGAAAACGGATCGGATCGACGCCGACGTGCTCGCCTTGTTTGCCGAACGCATGCAGCCGGCGTGGCGCCCGCTCGCCGCGGAGGCGACGACGGATCTCGCCGCGGTGCTGCTGCGACGGCGGCAGCTGAGCGACATGCTCACGGCGGAGCGGAATCGGCTCGGCGTGGCGCGTCGGCCGGTGCGGGCGAGCCTCAAGAAGCACATCGCCTATCTTGAGCGAGAGCTCCGGGGAACCGAGAGCGAGCTGCGCACCCTGATCGAGGACAGCCCCGTGTGGCGGGTGCACGATGAGCTCTTGCAGAGCGTGCCCGCGATCGGCACGGTAACGTCCCAGACCTTGCTGGCCGAGTTGCCGGAGCTCGGGCAACTGACGCACAAGCAGATCACCGCGCTCGTCGGCGTGGCGCCGATGGCCAACGACAGCGGTCGCCTGCGGGGCACCCGGGCGATCTGCGGGGGGCGCGCGCGCGTGCGCCAGGTGTTGTACATGGCGGCGCTCGTGGCGACGCGTCGCAATCCGGTGATTCGCCGGTTCTACGCGCGCCTGCTCGCGGCGGGCAAGGCGAAGAAAGTGGCGCTCGTGGCGTGTATGCGAAAACTCGTACTGATTCTCAACGCGATGATGCGCGATCAGCGACCATGGGCAGCCCCCGTCGAGGCATCTCCCGCATGAAAAAATCAAGACAGTTGCTGCGGCGAGCGGAGCACCGGCGGAGCACGCCGAAAGGATCGCTCTCGCTATTGTGATCCAAACTCAGAACTGTGGGAACGGCGTGACGGCGGATTGGGTTCACGCGGAGCCGCGGAGCACGCGGAGAAACCAGAACAGTGACCTCCCAACAAAGACCTTCGCTCTTTTGTCGTTCGGGGTCCCAGGTTCCTCCGCGGCTCCGCGCCTCCGCGTGAGGCTCTGCAGTTCCGTCGTTGCGCGGTACCGCGGGAAGTGCGGGAACCGCCTTGGCGCTCGAGCGATCCTATCGGCGGCTTCGCTTGCGCTCCGCGCGCCGCAGGATGACCGCAAGAGGGGCGTCGCTCGCCACGCGTCGTCAGTCCCCAGTCCCCAGTCCCCAGTCCCAGTCGTCAGTCCCCAGTCCCCAGTCGTCAGTCCCCAGTCGTCAGTCGTCAGTCGTCAGTCGTCAGTCGTCAGTCCCCAGTCCCCAGTCGTCAGTCCCCAGTCCCCAGTCCCCAGTCTACTGCCCACACGACAGCGACGTATTGTAGCTCGTCACCCGGCCGGCCTTCACGGCGGTCATGAACAGACCCACCGGACACAGCGACTGCGTCGGACCGCCACCGCCGAACCGACGCATCGAGTACGGTCGAATGAACACACTCATCGAGTCGATCGGCAGCGTCGCGACGTTCGCGTAGAACGCGGGATCCTTGCCGTCCTGAAACAAGTACTGTTCGACGTTCGAGACGTAGAATGCCCGCAACGTCCCGTGGTGCTGCGTCAGATATCCGCCGATCGCCCGAATCGCCTTCGGGCCGCCGAAGTCGCCCGAGACCGGAATGATGAGATTTTTCTCATGGAGCATCTTCACGTACTGGTAGTTCTCCTCGGACGACAAGAAACTCTTCGGCTGCCCCGACTGGTCGTTCGAGAAGCCCGTGAGATCCGTGAAATCGCCGCCGCGGCCAGCCGCGTAGCCGCGCGTCGCGATGCTCGGGCCGTAGCTGTAGAACGCCTCGAAGACGAGCTTGAGCATGTCCATCTCGTCGGGCGTGAACGTGAAGCCGTGCGTCTTCGTCAGCCGGTCGACGACGAGCGGCCAATTCTTGTTCTTGATCGTCGAGTCGCTCGCCACCGTTCGATACGCTTCCCAGAGCTTCGGGATCGTCATCGACGTATCGAGATTCGCCGGCCGGCGCTTCGCGAACAGCAGCGAGATGAAATCCGCGCGGTCCTTCGCCATCTCGAACATCGCCTTGAACATCAGGTGTTGCATCACGGCCTGGCGCCGAATGTCGACGACGAACGCCATCCGCGGCCGAATCGCGGCGATGTACGTGAAGTTCTGCTCCGGCCCGACGCCCATGTAGACGTCGCCCGAGACGCGCGCGTCGCGCAGCATCGTGAACAGCTGGCCGATCTCCATCTCGTTCGACGTGAAGTTGTCGCGGATCTGGAAATAGCCGCCCGGCTCCGAGATCTCCTGCTCGAGCGCCCAGAACTCCTTGTCGTTGAGCCGCTCGGGCATCGCGTTCGCCGGCGCGGCGGGGGCCTGGGCCGGAGTCGCCGGCGGCGCCGCGGCGGTGCTGACGGGCGCTGCATGGCCGCAGCCGCAGACGGTCAGCGCGGCGACGACGAGCGATGAGTGTTTCCTAAATCGGTATCTCACTTCTTCAGCTCCTTGTCGACTGCCGCGAGCTCGGCCTTCGCGTCCGCCAGTATTTGACGGTGCAGCGCGGTCGGAGGCAAGAAGCTCCCCTGTTGCGCGCCCGAGCCGTTGTAGGTCCGAGCGACGCCGCCGAGTTTTCCGCGCGGCGCGTCGCGACCTGCTGACAGTCTACGCTCGAGCGCCATGAAACGATCCGCATCGGCGCCGCTGGCCGCCGTCCGCCTCGCCCTGAGGTCGGCGATGCGCTGCTCGATTTGCACCAGCGTGTTCTGGACATCCATCAAGAACGCTTCACGCGCCTTGTGCTGCGCGAGCGTGACCTTCGACCCCGGATCCGCCCGGACCTCGAACGAGCGCGAAGTCGTGTCGCCGTCGACGGTCATCGTGACCTTGAACGTCCCAGGGGCGACATACGGTCCCCGGAGCCCGATGTCGTGCGTCGGAATCGGGAGGTTGACCGGCCCGCCACGATTCGCATCGCCGCCCCCACCGCCACCGCCTTCTTCGCCGCCACCACCAAAACCCGCGGGGGTCGCCGGGGGTGGAACGTGCCGAAGGTCCCACGTCACTCGATGCACGTTCGAAGACGTCGGACCCGTGAGCTCGCGAATGACTTTTCCGTCGGCGCCGCGAACCGTGAACTTCACCGACTGCGCCGGCTTGCCGAGGTTGTAGGTGAACTCCACACCGTCCGCCGGATTCTCCGCGGCGTACATGCCCTGCGCGGTGTTCGAGATGTCTTCCCAATACCACATCACCGTCGCTTTGCGAACCGGGAACAGATACGACGACTTCGCGGCGATCGTCGGCGACCACTCGGCGATCGGTGACGCGTCGTCGAGAATCCAGATGCTTCGGCCATGCGTGCCGAGGATGAGGTCTTTCGTGCGCGGATGAACGATGATGTCGTCGTAACGCGTCGTCGGCAGATTGCCGCCGAACTGCGTCCAGTGCGATCCGCTGTCGGTCGTGTAGTAGAGGTGCCGCTCCGTCCCCGCGAACAGCACGGCCGGCTTGCCAGGATACTCATGAATGCTGCGGACCGAGGCGTCGGGTGCGAGCCCGCTGGCTACTGGTTTCCATGTCTTCCCGAAATCAGTTGTGCGCGCAATGTACGGCGCGAAGTCGCCAGAGCGGTGTTGGTCGAACGCGACGTATGCCGTTCCGCGCGACGCACCTGATGACACAATGCGCGCGACGTATGCGCCGTTCGCGATCCCAGCACCATTGGTGATCGCGGCGCTCGTCTCCTTCCACGTCGCGCCGCCATCCGTCGAGACCTGAACGTTTCCATCATCGGTGCCAACCCACAGGATTTTCTGATCGAGCGGCGACTCGGCGATCGCGGTGATCTCGCTGAAGCCGGACTCACCGTCGTTGCGCGAGATTTTGATGTCGCGATCGAGCACGCCCATGAGCTTGAGCGTGTCGCGATTGACTTGGCGCGTGAGATCGGGCGTGCGTGTCCATGTGTTGCCGTAGTCCTTCGAGATGAAGAGGCGATTGGCGCCGAGGTAGACCGTGCCCGCGCTGTGCGTCGAGGCGACGACTGGCGCGTCCCAATCCCAGCGATATGGCGGCTCGCCCTTCGGCTGCGACGGTTTCACGTCGAGCCGATCGCCGGTCTCCGGATCGAAGCGCTGAATGTTGCCGCCGTCGGACGTCGTGTAGACGTTGCGATAGCCGGACTTGTCGACGGCCTGCCCGGTGCCGTCGCTGAAGCCGATCTGCACCCAGTCCTGATTCAGAATGCCGAGCCAGTGGCGCGTCGCGCTCGGACCCATCCAGGAGTGCGTGTCCTGCAATCCGCCGTAGATCCAGTACGGATCGCGATCGTCGACGGCAATCTTGTAGAACTGACCGATCGCGATGTTGTTCATCTTCGTGTACGTCAGCCCGAGGTCCCAGCTCTCGTGCATGCCGCCGTCGCCGCCGACGAGGACGTGCCGCGAGTCGCGCGGGTCGATCCACATCGTGTGATGATCGGTCTTGAGGCCGACGTCGTACGTCGGCGAGTTCGGCATCTCCTGGAACGTCGCGCCGCCGTTTTCACTCTTGTAGACCGAGACGCCGAGCTCCCAGATGCGCATGTCGTTCGTCGGATCGATGTACGGGGCGCTGAAGTACATCGGCCGAGGATTCGAACGGCTCATCTTCTTCCACGTCGCGCCGGCGTCTTCGCTGCGATACGTGCCGGTTTCTGTTGCGTGCTCGATGAGCGCGATCAGCACATCGGGCTTCGACGCGGCGATCGCGAGCGCGATGCGTCCCTTGTCGCCGGACGGAATGCCGTTCTCGAGCTTCTTCCACGTCGCGCCGCCGTCGGTGGTTTTATAGATGTTTGAACCCGGCCCACCGCCGTTGTAGCCGAACACCGAGCGCACCCGCTGATACATCGCCGCGTAGAGCACGTTCGGATCGCGCGGATCCATCGCGAGATCCGTCGCGCCCGTGAGCGTGTCGACGTAGAGGATCTTCGACCACGTCTTGCCGCCGTCAGTCGTCTTGAAGACGCCGCGCTCCGGATTGCCTCGCCAGAGGTTTCCCGCAGCCGCGACGTACGCGATGTTCGCGTTCGTCGGGTGCAACTGAATGCGACCGATCTGACGCGTCTCGGTGAGACCGACGTGCGTCCAGTGCTCGCCGCCGTCGTCGGAGCGATACACCCCGCCGCCCCAGGAGCTACTCTGGCGATTGTTCTGCTCACCAGTGCCCGCCCAGATGATCTTCGTGTCGCCGGGGAAGATCGCGAGATCGCCGAAGACATTGTCGGCCTGTCCCTCGAAGATCGGTTTGAAGAACGTGCCGTGATTCGAGGTCTTCCAAATCCCGCCCGTCGCCGCGGCGACGTACCACGTCTCACGATCCTTCGGATCGACCTCGATATCCTGAACTCGGCCGCCCGTGGCGGCTGGCCCAATCGAGCGGAAGTGCAGGGAGTCGAACGGCGACTGCGCGACCAGGGGAACGGCGGCGGCAGGCACGAATGCGGCGGCGCAAACGAGGCGTGCAATCTTCACGGCGAATGGCTCCATCGAGTGGAAGGCGGATCGCTTCAATTAATTAATCAGACAGCCGCGGCTGCCGCACTGAGTACGGCGTACGCGGCGTTGGGGTTGGTGACGTCGCTGTGATTCGCGATCAGCCCGTCGGCGAGGAGGTTCGTCATCGTCCCTTTTGCCAGTGGCTGATCGAACGCTGCGCCAGCTTTCGGCAGTTTGCCCTCGCGCGCCTCGGTTGTCTTCTGGGCGCCGTTCGAACCCAGTCCCCCGTATGGGTCGTTTCTGTCACCGAGGGCCGAAGCGATTTGGTGCATGGCCCGGGAGGCGACCGCGTAGGCGATTCCGACGGCGTCGTCCGCTCGAGTGTGAGTAATGATCGTCGGCCCGCTCACGCGAGATTCGTCGACGAGATTTCGGTAGAAGCCCGGCTTGCCGCTTTCGTCGAACTTCTGGGCGAAGGCGTAGTGCGAGAATGCGCCTTGGAGCAGCGTCAGTGAGTCCACGAAGCCCTTCGGCGACGGCGTCGCTCCCGTCGCGGCGGCCGTTACGACGCGGCATCCGAAGCTGTGTCCGACGAGATGGATTCGGACGTTCGGCAGTGTCGAACGAATCTTCTGCACGGCGGCATTGACGCCGTTCCGCCCGACGGTGCCGGCGCGGTCTTTCATTTGATAGTAGGTGACGTAGTTCAGGAGATTCGACGCGCCCGCGACGACGCCCTTGAGGAAATCGCCGATGCCGGCAGCGCCCTGAAAGGTTGGGCCGGTCGGCTGCGCGGGCTTGTGTCCGATGCCCATGCTCGCCGCTCCGCCGCCGCCAGTCGACGCGACCTTGGGCGGAGGACTGCCGAGCTGCTTCAGCAAGGTGTCGTCGGCGTTCATGTCGCTGCCGATCTTCTCGTTGATGAACCAACCGCCTTCTTCACCAACGGACTTTGGGAGCCGGGCGAGGACGATCGCGTTGAACTCTTTCCGCGCTGCGGCGTCCGTTTCGAGTTTCGGAATGAGCGTTTTCGCACGGTCGAGATCCGCTTTGTCCTTCGCGGCGTTCGGTCCGTCGGCGAGAAACGCCTGGAGCGTGTCGATCTGCCTCATCAACCGGCTGGAGCCGTCGCCGATCGACGCGGCGTTCGGTTTGTCTTGCGCGTTGTCGAATCGCTTCGAGGGCCAGATGACCCCTGCGACCGCGAACGTTCGCCCGGCGACGTTCACGTTCTGCTCCTGCGCCTTCACGTTCGTGAACAGCGCCTGATAGAGGGCGTGCGCGTCCTTTTCGTCGTTGTTCCAGCCATGGGAGATGATGAACAGGTCGGTGACCTTACTGCTCTTCAGGCCATCGACGAGCGCCTGTAGTTGGTTCGGATCGGCCGGCTGGCCTTTCCCATCGAATCGGAGCTCGAAGTATGGATAGGGGATTTGAACGGGCATGAGAGTCTCCTAAACAGATTGGATCGCGCGCATGAGGTCGACGAGGCCGCTGCCTTGGAAGTAGCGATCGCGATTCAAGTCGGTTGCGCTTTTGACGAAGATGTCCTTGACCTTCTCCGGCTGGCCGATGAACTCGCGGCGCACGGAGAGGAACGCCGCGACGACGCCCGAGACGTGCGGGGCCGCCATGCTGGTCCCGCTCTGCTCGAGATAATCGAACTTCGCGTCGGGCATCTCGTTTCGCGCTTCGTCGCGCATTGCTCCGGCAGCACACGACAGAATCTTTTCGCCCGGTGCGAGCAGGTCGGGCTTCGCACGGCCGTCGCCCGTCGGCCCCTTTGATGAGAAGTACGAAACCCCATAGGTATGGGGCATGTCTCGATGCGTCGATCCAACGGTGATCGCCAGCTCGGCGTTGCCGGGATCGTTGATGCTCAGCGGCAATCCCGACGCGACGTTGCCGCGCGCTTCGCTGCTCTGAACGCCATAGCCGGTGTTGCCTGCCGCGACGACGACAACGACGCCGGAGCGAACGAGTCGGTCGACCTCGACGCAGAGTGGGCTCTGGCCGCACGCGAACCACTCGGGCTCGAAGTCGTACCCGACGCTGAGGTTCACGCCGTGAATGAGCACGCGTCGTCCGTAGCCGTTGATTTCTTGAATCTGCTCGAGGGCTTGGATGACGGCGCTCGTGCGCCCGTTGCCGGTTGCGTCGAGCACTTTCATGCTCACGATCTTGCATTTCGGCGCCATTCCAGAAATCGAATCGTGCTCCTCGGTCAACAACTCGGTGGCGCCGTTCTCGCTCCACCGACGGCCGACTGCTTTCACGACTCCGCTCTTCGACGGCCCCGTCAACTTTCCGGCGATGATCCCGGCGACGTGCGTTCCGTGTCCGGCGTCGTCCTTCAGCGCGCTGTCGCCGCTCTGCGGCTGTTGCGCTGGCTCCTCGGCCGTGAAGTCGTAGTGATTGAGCTTCGTCCCGAGATTGAGGTTGTCGTGCTCGACGAAGTGCGGGTGGCTCTTGTCGACGCCGGAATCGACGACCGCCCACACGATGCCTTCGCCCAACGCGGAAAACGAACTGTGGGCGGCGTCGGCCTTTACGGTGCTCACGGTTTTCACGAGCAGCGATTTGACCTTGAAATCCGGCCAGATGCGAAAGATCGCGCGTGGTGCGTTCGGGTTCGTGGCGCGTGCGGCCGGAGAGTTGTCGCCGGTCGGCGGTAGGCCATCGAGGGGCGTCTCGCGGTCCAAACGAACGAGCTCGCGAATCTCATCGCCGTAGAGGGTCGCGAACATGTACTGGGTCGTTGACCGTGGTGCGCGGCGATCCTTCCGCGCCGGCAGCTTCGCCACGAGCGCCTCGACCCGGTCGCGGGCTTTCTCACGTCCGCCGGGGAACTCGAGGTGCAAATCGATCACGACGTCATGAGGCTTCTCGACTCCCGCCTGCGACTCGGCGACGAGGTCGCGGAGGAGGGGAATCGCGATGACTGAGCGGTCGAGCGTGCGTGGGGTGAACCCGGGACGCTGTTCCGATGCTTTGTTGTCGGTCAGCTTTTCGGCGTCGGCCGCGGATTGGTCGGCGGCCCGGGATTGGTCCGCCGTCGGCGTCGGCTCAGCGGCTTTAGGCGGGGTAGGGGGCGACTTCGTGGAACGTCGTTTCGATCCTCGGCGTTTCTTTGGCGGCATCGATGGGCTCCGGCGACGTGGGACGCGACGCCGTGAGAGAGCGGCGAAGTGGTGTGCGACGTCGCACGGAGGGAGGATACGTTAGCTCAGGGTTGTCTACAGGCGCCACCCAGCTCATTGGGTTCCGCCGATCGACCCCCGAGTATCCAGTCATTTGTCGCTCAGGAGGGCAGCGTCGGACGAAGATCGATGTCAGCAGCCGCTAGCACAGATGGCGGCGAATGACCCAGTGACGGTCGTCGGTGCACCACTCCCCACGGAAACGACCGCGTTGAACGAGAACGTTCCCATGATCGAGTTCACTGTCGACTCGGTAATCGTCAATGTGCCGCTCGTGCTGGTGTAAATGACCTGCGGGGGTGCCACATCGATCGAGGCACTGAACCCGCTAAGCGGGTTGTCGCCGAGGGGATAGGCTCCGGCGGTTGGCCGAGTGCCGGCCCGAGCGAATGAGAGCAGGAATTTTCCATCGGCGGTTGTGAGGCCAATTCCGAAGATCCCGGAGCCGATGGCCGCCGAGGACGATCCGCTGAACACGCCGGGAGAACCGCCGGTGAGCGTGGCGGTGAAGCTCGACCCCGCGTTACCACCGGGACTAAGCCCATCATTGCCGTCATTGCCGCCACACGCCGTCGAAAACGCTACCGCTGAGACCAGAACGAGAATTCGGCGTATCGGGATGCGGAATTGCGAAGAGCTCATCGTTTGGAAGCGTGGTGTGTAGGTCGCGATCGCAAATCAAACAGTCCCCGCGCGAAGCGTGCGATTCGCCGTAGATTTGGTTCGCGATGAATCGCCTGCCCGACTATAACCCCGCAACGCGCATTCCTGATCAACCGGCGCGTCCCGGGATTGTGCAGGAGGCTTCCACGCTCGCCTGGGCGGGACCGTTCGTCGTTTTCATGGTCTGGCTTGCAATCGACAAGTACTTGCCGATCGCCAATCCGTGGAAAGAAATCGTGCGCGACGTCGTGCTCGTCGCGGCGATTCTTGGGTTCTCACGACACCTGTTGCCGCGACGCGCACCGCATTGGCTCGCAAGCGTCGCGTTGGGACTCGCCGTGTTCGCGGTATGGATCGCGCCCGACCTCATCGTGCCGACGTGGCGGTCACATTGGGTCTTCCAGAACGACATCGTCGGCAAGCTCAAGACGTCGATACCTCCCGCGGAGCTGACGCCGCTGATGCTGGTGCTCCGGGTCATCCGAGCGTCACTGTTGGTCCCTGTGCTCGAGGAGCTGTTTTGGCGAGGCTGGCTCCCGCGATGGATTCAAGACACTCGCTTCGAGCGTGTCCCCCTCGGTCAGTATACGCCACTTGCGTTCTGGGCGACGGCGCTGTTGTTCGGCGCCGAACACGGACCCTTCTGGGATGTCGGGCTCGTATGCGGCATCATTTACAACTGGTGGATGAGACGCACACGGTCCCTGGGAGATCTGGTGCTCGTGCACGCGACGACGAATTTTGCGCTTTCCATGTTCATCATCGCGAGCGAACGGTGGACGTTCTGGATGTGAGCACCGCGTCGGTGAGCCGCGCGGCATGACCAGCGAATCGCTGGCCGCGGTTGCGCTGCTCGCCATGGGATGCGCGAGCCCAGTGCGGGTGGTGCATCCACAGCCGTGTCCTCCACGAAATCTCGAGGCCGAAAAAATCTCCCTCGAGCTCGCGATCCCGCGCGCCGAACAGTTGTTCATCCCGCCGATGCCCGTTCCGGCGACAACGAAGGGCCACCGAATGGTCGTCCGCGTCGTCGTCGACACGAGCGGGCACGTCATGCGCGACTCGGTCGTCATCTGCGGCGTCCCTGATCCGATGTACGCGCAACGCGTCGCCGAGGAAGTATCGCAGATCCGGTTCCGGCCGGGGCTGATGCACGCGAAGCACGTCATCGCGCCGTCGCTGTTTACATATGAATTCTAGCATGAGGAAACGCTCAGATCTCCCGCGGCGCGCGGTCATCCTGCTGGCGGTGCTCGCGGCCGCCTGCAATCGCGATAAGGCGCCGCCGGTTCGCCAGAGCACGACGGATACCGCCATCAGCACGTCGGAGGACGTCGCGACGCCCGTGCTTTCGCGGTTTCAGGCGCCGCTCGCGTACGACTTCACGCCGATTCTTGCCATCGTCGAGCGCGCCGTGCCGAAGACGTTTGGGTCGCTCGACAGCGTCCGGCAGGTCGGCGACGACAAACGGAAGCATTACGCGTTCGTCGCGACGCGCGACACGTTCACGACGTTCATGCGCGGCGAGCTCGCGCATTTGCGGACGACGATCTCGTATCGGGCACGAGGCTACTACAAGCCTCCCATCGGTCCGACGATCGGCGCCGGCTGCGGGAACGATCAGGAACAGCCGCAGATCCAAATCGAGCTCGTCACCCCGCTGTCGCTGAATCGCAACTGGCATCTGCGATCGGAGTCGCGCCTCGCGAAGCTCGAGCCGGCGTCGGACAGCGCGAAGGACCGTTGCGTCGTGAGCATTCTCAAATACGACGTCACGACGAAGGTCATCGACGCGGCGCGCCAGGCGATCTCGACGCATCTGCCGGACATCGACTCCAAGATCGCGAAGATCGATCTCACCCAGCGCGCGAGTGGATGGTGGGATCTCCTCAATCGCCCGATTCGGTTGCGCGACGACCTCTGGCTCCAACTCCAGCCGCGTCAATTCCGCCTTGGCGTCGTCACCGGGAAGGGCCACACGCTCAACGTCGAGGCGGGCCTCGATGCGTATCCGAAAATCGTCACCGGCGCCGAGCCGAAAGTCGTCGCGCGTCCGTTGCCGACGCTCGCGAAGGACACGGCCGCGACCGGATTCCAGATCGCGCTGGACGGCGTCGTCGATTATGCGACGGCGGCAAAAGCGATCAACGACGCGGTGCGGGGCAAGAGCGTGACGCAGGCCACGCAAACCGTCACGGTAAAGTCCGTCGCTGTCGGACCGCTCTCGGGCGGGCGACTGGCGCTGTCGGTGATGTTCACGGGGGACGCGAACGGCGCGCTCCGCTTCGTCGGAACCCCGCAACTCGACGCGGATCACGATCACATCCTCGTGCCCGATCTCGACTACGATTTGCAGACGAACAACGATTTGATCAACGCGTTCTCCCGGCTTCGCTCGGATCAGTTCCGGGCGCTGTTCCGGGAAAAGGCCATCGTTCCGATCGGACCGGCACTCGAGCAGGGAAAGTCGCTGTTGCTCAATGGTCTCAACCGGACCATCGGCGACGTCATGACGATCTCCGCGCAGGTCGACTCGGTCGCGGCGATTGGCCTCCGAGTGACGCGGGCGGGGATCACGGTCCGGGCTGGTGCGTACGGGACCGCGACCGTTGCGGTCAAACAAAAACCCTGAGCGATCGTTCGCCCCGCGTCGAGGCGTTCGCGACCTGGCGCCGGACGTTGCCGCCGTCTATGCTAGGAGTTCCTTTTTGCGGCAGCGTCGCGGTCGGATCGCTGCTACGTGTCATCACTCGAGCCAAGAGAAAGGAATCGAATGATCAGGAAACGTTGGGTTAGTGCCTCGCTGTTGGTGCTCGGCACGGCCGGGTGCTTTCATCAGGTCGTGAACACGGGTCGGACGCCGGGAACGACGGTCGTCGACAAGCCGTGGGTGTCCACGTGGCTCTGGGGTCTCGTCGCGGCGCAGCCGATCGATGCTCGCCAGGCGTGTCCGACGGGCGTGGCCGTGATCACCACCGAACAGAGTTTTGTGAACGGCTTGGTCGGTGCCGTCACACTCGGCATCTACACTCCGCAGCACGTCACGATCACGTGTGCGTCCGGTGGAACCGCCAGCCTGCCACGCGGAGCGAAGGAGTTCACGATCCCGGTGGATGCGCCGGCCGATTTGCGAACATCCATCACCAACAAGGCCGTCGAGAGCGCAATCGAGACGGGCACTCCATCTGTCCTCCGCTTCTAACCCTCGCCTCGAGACTCAATATGCGCAGAATCATTCCAGCATTGATCGCGGCGCTCGTGTGCGGCGGCTGCTATCACGTCACTGTCATCACCGGCGCACCGGCGGCGACGCAGACAATCGACAAACCGTGGCAAAACTCATTCGTCCTCGGCCTCGTCCCGCCGGCGGAGCTGTCGACGAAGGAAGGGTGCGCTCAGGGCGTCGCGAAGGTCGAGACGGAGCGAAGCTTTCTCAACGGACTCGTCGGCGCGATCACCTGGAACATCTACACGCCAATGCACGTGGCGGTGACGTGTTCGTCGGGTCGCTAGACCGGCCGCAACAGCGATCGTAGTAGCCGACAAGAAAAAGCGGGTGCGCCGAGATCGGCGCACCCGCTTTGGTTTTCATCGGTCAAACGCAGTGGCTAGTGCAGCTTGAACATCAGGCCGACGTTGAGCGTCGCGCCGCCCGCGCCGACGTCGCCATAGAGCGCCATGCTTGGCGAGAAGAAGTAGCGTGCACCGGCGCGGATGATCCCGTAAATGCCGCTCGAGTAGCCGCAGTCGATGTTGCCGAAGGCTCCTGTGCCGTCGCAGCTCACGACATTGTAGCCAAGGCCGGCACCGATGAACGGATCGATCTTCGGTTCGTCGAGCTTGAAGTGGTAGTTCGCGGTGACGCCGATGGGAATGTATTTGTAGCTGAAGCCATAGCCGCTGAAATTCGACGACCACGAGTAGTAGTCCGCAGCCACTTGGATGCCGAGCATGCCATTTCCGAGATCAGGAAGCGCCTTGATCGCGTGCTCGAAGCGACCGCCGAAAGACGCGCTCGCGCCGTTCAGTCCACCGAGGCCAACTGTCGGTCCAATGTCCGTATACCCCATAGTGAATGCCCCGCCACTTTTCGCTTGTGCTACGGCAGAGCTAGCAGTGACCGCAACGCATGCGATCGCCGTGACGAACGCGGCAGCCTTTCGACTGAACGAACTACTCATGAGGTTCTCCTTGCGAAGGTCGGGAAGAAAAAACTACGGTCAGCAGGTGGGAACGCGGAATTCGAACGTGGGATTCGAATGTGATGGGGGACACTAACCTTCCGCGAGGCCGAAGATAGCGACAACAGGCTGCGATGACCAGCCTGTTTGTTTCGGCCCTAGAAGCGAGCTCCGAGCGACAGATCCACGCGGAACTGCTTGCGCGGGTAGAGGCCCCGGGCAAAGTCCAGCCGCACCGCACCGTCGAGCATCGAGAGCCCGACGCCGACGCCGCTCATGGGACGCCCGATGTCGGACACCGTCGCGCGGTCGCCAACCCACCCTAGGTCTCCGAACAGACTAATGCGGTGGGTGCGATAGTCCTTACCAATCTCCGCGCGCGTGAACCAGAACGCGTTCCCGCTCTGCGCCGTATCCGCGCTCTGGCCGCGAATCGTTTGCGTGCCACCGAGGAACCATCGGCGTTGCACCGGGACGGCCCCAACGGAGGTTCCGCCGGCGAGTGTCAGACCGCCGACCAAGGCGCCGACGATCGGGTGCGAGAGCGTGAGGTCGACGGCGCCGCGACCATACGTCGAGTCACCACCCGCCGCCTCGAGACGGACGTCGGTGTACGCACGAAGGCCTCGGGGGTCGTCGCCGAACAGATGTGAATAGCGAACGCCCCCGCCGGTGCTGGTCCCCTCGTCAGCGCTGATGTTCGGCGCGAAGCTTCCCCCCACCGAAAAGCTCGTCCGCTGGCGCGCCGTCGTCTGATGCTCGGCGAACAGGCGCCAATCGAGGTCAGGGCCGCGCGTCGTGTTCCACGTGAGCTCCGCCCCCGTCGTCCGGAAATAGAACCCTTCGTCTCGACCAAACAGGAGCGCCGGGACGGACGACCGGAACGAAAGCGGATCGCCCCAATCGTTCGCCGATCGCAAGCGATTGTACCCAGTCACCGCAATCGTCTGGCGAAGGTTCGTCCGCGCGAGGGACAGCTCGCCGCCAAAATGGTGATCGGCAAAGCCGTACCGGCCGAGTGCGGACGCGACATACCCGCCGCCAAGTTGTTGCTCGACCGAGATGCCGGTCGAGAATCCCTCGACGCGATTGTAGCGCGATTGGCTCAATCCATAATCGAATTTCGGCGGGACGACGCCAAACAATCGGATCGGCGGCTGCGCCGCCAGCGACAGTGCGTGCGCGATGAGCGCGTCACGGTCGCCCGAGGTGAAGGCCGACGAGTTCGCGTCGAAGATCGCCCCGGACAGCGAATCCGAGGATGCGAGCCGTTTGAGATCGCACGGAAACACGACGGCGATGGGGAGATTAGAGAATCGTCGCCTCGATCCGATCGTGCGCGTTTCGTTCTCCGCGCAGGGCGCTTTGTCGAGCGAATCGCGGAACGTCGTCTCACGCTTCATGCGCGCGACGCGGCCGGAGTCGCGCCATTTCTCGAGCGCCGGGCCCTTGAGAGAATCGGGAGGATCGACCCAAGGGTTTTCAGGTGCGGTTACCGCGATGGCAGGGATGGCCGCGCCGGAATTGACGTTCGAGTAGGTGAACGTCTCGTCGAGGGTCACCGGAAAACGCGCGAACGCGATCTGCCCGTACCCGCGCATCGTTCGCGATCGCGGAAGCCAGAACTTCGTCTCGTGTAGAGAATACTCAATGACGATTTCCGTAATCTCGTTCTTGAACGTCGGAGCGATCCCTTTGGCGACCGCGATCGCCCGGTGCGCCGCCTTGTTCGTGTCGGCCTGTTCCCGGAGCATTTCCCACAGATCCATCGGCGTCGCGAGCCGATACGCCGCCCACACCAGCTGCCCGGACTTCACGTCGAACATGAGCGAGCCGACGGCGAGGTTCCATTTCGCCGCGCGCGGACGGACCTTGAGCTCGCGCAGCGTGATGGTCGATTTGTCCGGCAGCTGATAGCGCACCGAATCGCCGGACTCGTAGGTGTAGTACGCCTCCGCGCCAAGGGCGACCGGGTTCACGATGTTCCGTTCGTCGACGTCGCCGGCCTTGCTGCGATCGCCGATCCAGAGCGGTTCATAGCCCGGATAGTAGGGAACAGCCGCGAGCTCGCCGCTTGCCAGGTCGCCAAGCAACTCGTCGTGCTCGGCGCCGGTCGGCGCGACGGGAATCGCGATCTTCGCGCCGTCCATCTCGACGCGTGCGCCGACGCCCCGCCTCCACTGGACGCGCGCGGCGGTCTCGAATCCGTAGATCGGGTGGGTCGGTCCCCTCGAGCCGATGCCCAGCACCGCCGACATCCGAGTTCGCACTCTCGCATCGTAGCTCGACAGCGAAGAGTCCTGCGCGACGCGTGCAGCGCGAGCGCGGTCGAAGAGCTCGCGCGCGGCGGCGTCGTGAAAGGCGCTCGCGCGGACCTCGGCGGTCACCGGGAGCCGTCGCCGGCGGGTCGATTCCGAATCGGATCCCGCGCTGTCGCGGACGACGGCTGGCCGGTCGCGGCGGGGCGGGTCCCCAACTTGGACCGTGACCTGGAACAGAAACGCGGCGCTGAGGGTGAGAAGCATCGCGGCGGTGATACTCCGAAGTCGAGGAAAGGATCGATTGGTAGAGGCCCGCGACGTCAGATGGCAGGCGTCAGAGATTCCACTCTGACCCTCTCTACCGACGACGCATCTCGGCTCAACCGACGACAGACGACTGACATCGGATTTCGGACATCGGAAAAGGCGTCACTGCGTGCCTCCAGAACGCCGGGTCCGATGTCTGACGTCAGACGTCCGTCGTCAGCCGTCGGTTGAAAAGACCACCCATCTTTGCGAGCCGAGTCTCAGAGCGGCAGCCCCGATGTCTGGACCGCGAACCGGTAAGGCGCCTATCTATAGAAGGCCAACGGAACTGGATATGCCGACGATTCAACAACATTTCGAGCGAACTGATCCGACCGTTCGCGCCGTCTATGATACAATTCTCAAAACGGCGCGGCAGTTTGGACCCGTCGTCGAAGATCCCAAGAAAACGTCCATCCACCTCAATCGGCGAACCGCGTTCGCGGGCATCGCGACGCGAAAGAGTGCGCTGATCCTCACGCTCAAGTCTTCGTCGGACATCGACGACAAGCGAATCGTGAAGCACCAGCAGGCCTCGGCAAAGCGATGGTACCTCGACGTACGGCTCGAATCGCCACGCGATGTGAACGCGGCCGTCACGGCGTGGCTCGAGCGGTCGTACGCGTTGGCCGAATGAATAGCAGACGGACGTCGGTCGTCGTAGCCGCGGCTGCACTCCTCGGAGCGTCGTCGTGCATGCAGACGCCGCCCGTCACTCGCCCGACGGCCCCGGCGACTCCCGCCGCCGAGCGCCCGCTTCCGAACGAGGTGCGATGGTTTCGCAACTCGGCTGAGTATCGAGCGCTGGCGCTCGAGGTCTACTCGAGCGCGGCGACTCGCCTTCCGGCGCTCGCGAACGGGCTCCCGGCCTCGACTTGGGCGGTCATTCTCGACGCCGACGAAACGGTACTCGACAACTCCGAATATCAGCGGCGCCGAGCGGTTCTCGACAGCGGCTTTACCGACGACTCGTGGACGGACTGGGTCAATGAGCGTCGAGCCGTCGCCGTTCCGGGCGCCGTCGACTTCACGAAATTCGTACACGCGCTCGGCGGACGGGTCGTTATCGTCACGAATCGGTCGCTCGGCGTGTGTGATGCGACGCGCGCGAATCTCGCGGCGATCGGCGTCCTCCCGGACATGCTGTTGTGTCAACCAAAGGGGGAGAGCAACAAGAATCCGCGCTTCCAGCGCGTGCAGGACGGCACCGCGGAGAGCGGTGTTCCGGCGTTGAAAGTGGTCGCCTGGGTCGGCGACAACATTCAGGATTTTCCAAATCTGACGCAAGCGGCGCGCAACGATCCCGCGGCGCTCGCCGAGTTTGGCCGAAAGTATTTCGTCCTTCCCAATCCGATGTACGGCTCGTGGCAGCAAATTCCCTGATCACCATCACCAATTAGAGCTCCGTGAACACACAAACATCCTGCAGTAGCCGCGGACCACGCGGAATGCGCGAGAGGCGCGTCCCGGCGGGTGTCGTCGCCCTGAGCGCGATCCTGATCGGCGCCTGCGCGACCGGCGGCGACAGCGGATCCGCGTCCAAGATGAACGACGCAGCCGTCGACAGCGCGGCGGGGGTCATCAGCGCCGACGGATTGTTGCAGCACATCAAAGATCTCTCTGCCGACTCGATGGAGGGACGCGGGCCAGGTACGCCGGGAGAAGAGAAGGCCGTCGCTTACATGCAGTCGCAGTTCCAATCGATCGGGCTCAAGCCGGGCAATCCCGACGGCACCTTCATACAGAAGGTCGATCTCGTCGGTTACAAGGCGCATCCGACGGCGAAGCTTTCCGGCGGCGGAAAGACGGTGGCGCTCAAGTATCCCGATGACTTCATCGCGAACTCGCGGCACAATCGGCCGTCGACGAAGGTCGACAACTCGGACATCGTCTTCGTCGGCTATGGCGTCGTCGCGCCGGAATACGGGTGGGATGACTACAAGGGCGTCGACGTCAAAGGCAAAACGATTCTGATGCTCGTGAATGATCCGCCGGTCACCGTCGCGGGAGGGAGCGCGCTCGACACGGCGATGTTCAAGGGCAAGGCGATGACGTACTATGGTCGCTGGACGTACAAGTACGAGATCGCGAGCGACAAGGGCGCCGCGGCGGCGATCATCATTCACGAGACCGGGCCGGCCGGATATCCGTACGAGGTCGTTCGCAACAGCAACTCGCTCGAGCAGTTCGACGTCATCTCGCCCGACGCCGACAAGCGCGTCCCGGTGGAGGGATGGATTCGTCTCGAAAAAGCCAAAGAGCTGCTGAGCGACGCCGGCCTCAATTTCGATTCTCTAAAGGCCGCGGCGGCGAAGAAGGATTTCAAGCCGGTTCCGGTGAACGGCAAGGCGAGCTTCGACGTGAAGATCGATGCGCGGACGATTCAGTCCAAGAATGTCATCGGGATGATTCCCGGTTCGGATAAGAAGGACGAATACCTCATCTACACGGCGCACTGGGATCACCTCGGCAGAGATACCTCCCTCAAGGGCGACCAGATCTACAACGGCGCGATGGACAACGCGTCGGGCAGCTCGGCGCTCATCGAGATCGCGAAGGCGTACGCCGCACTCAAGACGCCGCCGCGCCGCTCGATCCTGTTCCTCTCGGTGACGGCGGAAGAGAAGGGACTCGTCGGCGCGAAGTTCTACGCGACGCATCCGCTGTATCCGCTGACGAAGACGGTCGCGAACATCAACATGGACGGGCTCAATCAGTGGGGGAAGACGAGCGACTACACGGTGATCGGGCTCGGCAACTCGACGCTCGATGACGTTCTCACTGATGTCTTGAAGGCCGACAATCGCACGGTGCGTCCGGATCCGGAGCCGGAAAAAGGGTTCTACTACCGCTCCGACCATTTCGAGTTTGCTAAACAGGGTGTTCCGGCGCTCGACATCGATGCCGGCGTGAACTTCATCGGTAAGGACTCGACGTACGGGATGAAGAAGCGCGACGAATACACCGAGCACGACTATCATCAGCCGTCGGACGAGGTGAAGTCCGACTGGGATCTGTCCGGTGCGGTTCAGGACACGCGCACGCTATTCAAGGTTGGGCACATCGTGTCGCAGCAGGATGCGCTGCCGACGTGGAAGCCGGGGAATGAGTTCAAGGCCAAGCGCGATTCGATGATGAAGACCGATGCGCGGAGTTCCGTTGAGCTCAAGAAACCATGAGGGCGTGACTGCGGTCTATCACGTCGCGCCGCTCCGCGCGGTCCATCGTCTTCGCGGGCCCGCGGCAAAACTGCCGATGCTGCCGGCAGTATTGCCTGCGTCTCCCGCTACGACGACGGACCGCGCTTCGCTCTATCGCCGAGACTTCGCTGTCAGCGCGTACGCGCTTTCTTGCGCGCGAAGGCTTCGCGCATCGTTCGAACGGTGACGCGCTCGCGCTTCAGTGACGCAAGTTTCTGCGCATGTCGCATGACGATCCAATCCCGGCGCTCAAGCGCCAGCTCGGGGAAGAGCTGGAGCGGCTCGTTGCCGAGTGGAATATCGACGACATTGCGTTCATCATCGGGACGGATCGCGCGCGAATCTCAGATCTGCGCGCCGTACGGCTCGAGAGGTTTTCGCTCGAGCGCCTCATTCGCTTCCTAGCGCGGCTCGATTGCAACGTCGAGATCACAGTGACGGAGGCGCGTTTCGCGAGGCGCACACGATCCCGGACCAAGAGCGAGTGAGGGTCGGTGCTCGTAGCGGGAGACGCAGGCAATACTGCCGGCAGTATCGGCAGTTTTGCCGCGGGCCCGCGAAGGGCACCGACGCTCGCGAGCCCGCGCGCGAGATCTATTGCTGAAAACGAGCGATCAACGACTGCGACGACCACCCATGATCGAACCCAAAACGCCGCGCATGATCGCCGAGCCGGCACTGCGCGCGGCGCTCTTGGCCATGAGGTCGACCAGACCATCATGACGGCCGCCGCGAGGACCCGTTGATCCGAAGACCAGTGCGCCAAGGCCGCTGAGCGCCCCGGCGAGCATCGGGTTGGCTCCGCCTGCCGCGGCAGGAGCAGCCGCGCCAGGAATTGTCGGGGTGACCGGAGCTCCTGGTTGAGCCGCAGCTTGCGGCGCCGAGGCGCCGGCTTGCGTGCGACCGCGAAGGACTTCCATCGCCGACTCGCGATCGACCTCCTTCTCATACACGCCCGCGACGACCGAGCTCTCCATGAGCTGACGGCGTTCCTCGGGCGTGATCGGACCGATGCGCGAACCTGGAGCGTTGATCCACGCTCGACGCGTGATCCCCGGCGTGCCACCGGCATCGAGCAGCGACACCAACGCTTCGCCGACGCCGAGCTCCGTGATCACCCGCTCGATGTCGATCTCCGGATTCGGCCGCATCGTTTCGGCCGTCGCCTTCACCGCCTTCTGATCGCGCGGCGTGAAAGCGCGGAGCGCATGCTGCACGCGATTGCCGAGCTGCCCGAGAATCTTCTCGGGGATGTCGATCGGATTCTGCGTGATGAAGTAGACCCCGACGCCCTTCGATCGAATGAGGCGCGTCACGAGCTCCACTTTCTCGAGCAATGCCGGCGGCGCGTCGTCGAACAGGAGGTGCGCTTCGTCGAAGAAGAACACGAGCTTCGGCTTCTCCGGATCGCCGACTTCGGGAAGCTGCTCGAACAGCTCCGCGAGCATCCAGAGGAGGAAGCACGCGTAGAGCCGCGGATTGTTCATCAGCTTTTCCGCGGCGAGGATGTTCACGACGCCCTTGCCATCGACGGTCTGAATCATGTCGTCGATATTGAGCATCGGCTCGCCGAAGAAATGCGTGCCGCCCTGCTGCTCGATCTGGAGCAAGCCGCGCTGTATCGCGCCGATGCTAGCCGACGACACGTTGCCGTACTGCGTCTTGAACTGCGCCGCGTTGTCGCCGACGAATTGCAGCATCGCGCGAAGATCGGCGAGGTTCAGGAGCAAGAGGCCGTTGTCATCAGCAATCTTGAATACCATCGTCAGCACGCCTTCCTGAGTGTCGTTCAGATTCAGGAGGCGGGAGAGCAGCTGCGGGCCCATGTCGGAAATCGTTGCCCGGACCGGGTGGCCCTGCTCGCCGAAGACATCCCAGAGCGTCGCCGGACAGGCAGCGAAGGTCGGCGTCTCGAGTTTCAGCTTCTTCAGCCGGTCGGCGAGCTTGTCGCTCATCGTGCCCGCCTTCGAGATGCCGCTCAAGTCGCCCTTCACGTCGGCCATGAACACCGGCACGCCGATGCGCGAGAACTGCTCGGCCATCACTTGCAGAGAAACGGTCTTCCCAGTGCCGGTCGCGCCGGTGATGCAGCCGTGACGGTTCGCGAGGCCGGGAAGAAGGGCGAGCTCGGTGTCGCCCGCTTTTGCAATCGGAAGTGGGTCAGCCATGGCCGGGAAGATGTTTGCCGCGCCGCGAGGGCACCAGGGGACTACTCGTGCACTGGCGCGACTGGGGACAGCTTGGGCAGCGCGGCTTCGATCTGGCGACGATTCGCCTCGAGCCAGGGCGGCAGCACGAGGGCTTCGCCGAGGTGGTCGAGCTCCTCGTCGGCGGTGAAGCCCGGACCGTCGGTCGCGAGCTCGAACAGCACGCCGCCCGGCTCGAGAAAGTACACCGATTTGAACCAGAACCGATCGATGACCTCGGTCGGCCGACGTCGCGCAGCCTCGACGCGGCTTCGAACACGAAGTTCGACGGCCTCGTCAGCGACGCGCCACGCGACGTGATGCATCGTGCCGACCCCCCAGGCCCCGCGAGGCGAATTCGGCATCTCGCGGATCTCGATGTGGAGCCCGGATCCGCCGTCGCCGACACCGAAACGATGCCAGCCGTCTTCCTCGCCAAAATCCTTGAATTCGAGAATGCTCATGAGGAAGCTCGCGGTCGTCGCCTTGTCGTGCTCCCAGGCGCGCACCGCGTGGAGGCCGCAGATCTGCCGCTCCATCGGCACCGGACTCTTGTCCCACGGCCGATAGTTGCGCTTCGCTTTCGTCTCGACGAGCGCGAGGAGCTGGCCGTGCGGATCAGCGAGCGTGATCGCCTTTTCGCCGCGCCGATCTTCGACGCCCGAGACCTTCGCGGCGTGCTGCGTCAGACGGTCGAGCCAGTATTCGTGGCTGCCGTGCGGAATCGCGAGCGCGATTTCGACGCCCAATCCGTGCCCCAACTTTCCCGGCGCGGAATGCCGGAATGGGAAGAAGGTAAGATCGGTCCCGGGATTCCCGTCCGCGTCGGCGTAGAAGAGGTGGTAGGTGTCAGGCGAGTCCTGATTCACGCTCTTCTTCACCAGCCGCATGCCCATCAGCGACGTGTAGAAGTCGAGATTCTCCTGCGCGTCGCCACAGATGGCGGTGATGTGATGGATCCCGGTGATGTCGGACATGGGTCGATTACTCGTCGAGTGCGATCGCGGTGACGTCCGCGGTTCCGTCGTGGCGATAATGTACCGACACGCGCCACGGCTGACAGCAAACCTGGCAGTCTTCGACGTAGCTCTGCTCGTCGCCGCTACCCGGGTCGACGCTCACGGTGTTCGTCTCACCGCAATAGGGACACGTGACATCGGCGGTGGTATCCGCTGTGCCATCGCCGAGTGGGAAGTCGCGATCGAGGTCGAACTCGTTATCGGAGTCGTCGTGGTCGAATGCAAAATTCATTTCGAAGCGTAACGAACGCGTCAACTGCCGATAAACTCCGGGCAGCGCCGAATCGCTCGGTCCGGTTAGAGTTCGTGACATGAGCGACCTGTTCGCCGCACGCTCGCAGATGGCCATCTCACTCGGCTTCCACATCGTGTTCGCCGAGATTGGGATCGCCATGCCGTTGCTGATGGTGCTCGCCGAGTGGCGATGGCAGCGAACGAAAGACGCCGTGTATCTCGACCTCGCGAAGCGATGGGCGAAGGGAACGGCGATTCTCTTCGCCGTCGGCGCGGTATCCGGAACCGTGCTGTCATTCGAGCTCGGGCTACTGTGGCCAAGGTTCATGGAGCTCGCCGGGCCGGTCATCGGGATTCCGTTCTCGCTCGAAGGCTTCGCGTTCTTCACCGAGGCGATCTTCCTCGGCGTCTATCTCTATGGATGGGATCGGATCTCGAAGCGGGCGCACCTCGCCTCGGGGATCATCGTCGCGGCAAGTGGCGCGGCGTCGGCGGTGTTCGTCGTGATGGTCAATGCGTTCATGAATACGCCGGCAGGACTGACTCTGGCGAACGGCCGCATCGCTTCGGTCGACCCGATCGCCGGAATGCTCAATCCATCGAGCCTACAGCAAGTGATCCACATGCTCCTCGCGTCGTACGCGGCGACGGGGCTTGCAGTGGCCGGCATTCACGCGGCGATCCTGCTCAAGAATCGCGGCGTCGCTTTTCACAAGCGTGCCCTGACGATCGCGCTGACGATCGGAGTCCCCACCGCAATCCTCCAGCCGGTGTCGGGCGATCTCAGCGCACGCGTCGTCGCGGAGCAACAGCCGATCAAGCTCGCCGCGCTGGAGGGACAGTTCGCAACGGAGCGGGGGGCGCCGTTGCGCATTGGCGGGATTCCAGACGAGTCGGCACGAACGACGCGATACGCGATCGAGATTCCGCGCGGCCTGTCGTTGCTGGCGTTTCACAGTCCGAGCGCCGAAGTGAGAGGACTCGAATCGTTTGGCCGGGATTTGTGGCCGCCTCTTCTCCCCGTCCACTTTGGTTTCCAGCTGATGGTCGCGCTGGGTAGTGCGATGGCGTTGGTCGGAGGGTGGGTCGTGCTCACGGTCGTGCGCAAACGCGACGTCGCGAGCGAACGAATGCTGCTGCGCGCGCTCGCCGTCATCACGCCGTTCGGCTTCATCGCCACCGAAGCTGGCTGGACCGTGACTGAGGTCGGGCGGCAGCCGTGGGTGGTTCAAGGAATTCTGAAGACGTCCGACGCCGTGACGCCAATGCCTGGACTCATCGTGCCGATGATGACGTTCACCGCGCTGTACGTTGGGCTCGGGATCATCGTCGTCGCGCTGATGCGATCACTCGTGCGAGAAACCGAATGATCGCGAACATCGGGCTCCCGGAAGTCATCGCGGGACTGATCGTCCTGGCCTTGAATGCGTATGCGCTGCTCGGAGGCGCAGACTTCGGGGGCGGATTGTGGGACCTCTTGGCGAGCGGCCCACGAAAGGACGAGCAACGAACCCTCATCGCCGAGTCGATCGCACCGATCTGGGAAGCGAATCACGTCTGGTTGATCATTGTCGTCGTCATGCTGTTCACCGGATTTCCCGCGGCCTTCAGCACGCTCGGCATCGTACTCCATATTCCGCTGTCACTCGTGCTCATCGGCATCATCATGCGCGGGTCCGCGTTCGTGTTCCGTAGTTATGGAAGTCGAACGAAGGCGCGCCGAACGACGTGGGGCCGCGCATTCTCCGTTGCGAGCACGATCGCCCCGCTCCTCCTCGGCGCGGTGATTGGTGCCATCGCGAGCGACGCGGTGGGGAATGCGTCGCGGAGAATTGGGAGCGCCCCATTTGTCGACGTCTTCGTTGCGCCGTGGACTTCTCCGTTCGCGATCGCCGTCGGGGCGTTCGCACTCTCGCTGTTCGCGTTTCTGGCCGCGGTGTACGCGACGGTTGCGGCGCGCGACGCGTCGCTGCAGGACGACTTCAGGACCCGCGCGTTGGCGAGCGGCGTTGTCGTGTTCGTCCTCGCCGGGCTCTCCCTACTTCTTTCCACGAAGTTGACCGATCGAGTCGCGACCGGTGTGCTCAGCGCGGCGTGGTCAGTGCCGCTGCACCTCCTTACCGGTCTCTCCGCGATCGTTGCGTTCGGAGCGCTCTGGACGCGCCGCTATCAGATCGCGCGTGTCGCGGCGGCGCTCCAAGTGAGTTGCATTCTCTGGGGATGGGCATTCGCGCAATTCCCATATGTCATTCCGACGTCGCTGACGATTCGGGACGCCGCGGCTCCGCGAATCACGCTCGACCTGTTACTTGCTGGCTTGATCGGCGGTTCGATCGTTCTCGTTCCATCGCTCGCTTATTTGTATCGCACGTTCGCTCGACGCTCATCGCTGGCCGATAAGGGCGCGCACGGCACCGAGTAGCGAGCGGGGAAGCTGCTCCGGCCGCTGCAGGATGGTGTGTCCCGTGGTGCCGAAAATCCTCGGCAGATATTCGGACGCGTCGCGATCGACCGTGATGCAGAACGGAAACACTCCTGACGCGCGCGCCTCCATGATCGCCTGCCGAGAATCTTCGACGCCGTACTCACTTTGATACTCGTCGACGTCGTTGGGTCGGCCGTCTGAAAGAATGAGCAATAAGCGATGTCCCGCCGATCGATGCGCGAGGCCGCGCGTCGCGAAGCGGACAGCGGCGCCGAGTCGCGTGAAGCCCCCAGGTTCGAGGCCGGCGATGCGCTTGCGCACCGCTTGCCCGTTTCGCTCGTCGAAGTCTTTCACCGTCGTCAGTGCGACATTTCGCGAGCTCTTGCCAGAGAACGTATGAATGGAATACTGCTCGCCGAGCGCGTCGAGGGCTTCGCCGGCCAGCAACAGCGCGATGCGCTCGAGATCGATGATGCGCCACTCAGTCGTGACGCGCTGTTCGGTCGAGCCGCTCGTGTCGACGAGCAGGGAGATCGCGGTGCCTCGCCGTGCAGGACGTGCATCGAGATACAAACGATCGTCCGGCGTATGGCCGATGCGTCGATCGACGATCGCCTCGACGCACGCCGCGATATCGAGATCGTCACCCGCACGCTGCCGATTCAATACCATTCGACGCGCGCGAAGTCGTTCAAACTGATGACGAACCTGGCGAACGAGCGCTGGATGACGTTGAAGAATGTCTAACGACCACCGTTCGTCGCCCTCTTTCGGCTCATAGATGCGAATCGAGATGCTTCGCGCGACGTACCGCCCGGCGGCGGCGTCCCACTCGTCGTACAACATCGCAGGCGGCAAACCTTCGAGCGCATCCTCGTCGAGGCGTTCCGTCGATCCACCGGACGCTCCGTCGTTTCCCGCCAAGCCCCGCGGTCCATCGAGATCCTTCTGGGAACTCAGTTCATCGGTGGCTTTTCCTCTCTGGTCCTCGGCCGAGTTTAAAGCCGGCGCGTCAGGGCTCAGCGTCGTTCCCCTCGACGGCGCGTTCTGATCGTAGGCGATGCCTTCCTGCGTGTTGTGTGAGTTGGCTTTGTGCCATCCCTTTGGTGCAACCTTTTGCGTTGCTGGGGTCGACGGCGGTCTCGATTCCTTCGGTAGCGAGTTTTTCATCTCCGCCGCGCGATCGATCGATGGTCGCACCTCGCCCCAGACGCTCGTAAACGGCAAACCACGATACGCCCAGCGCTCGCCACGGATCTTCGCTGCCATCTCCTGAGCCCAGGCGAGTGAATCGGCGGGGTCAGTCTGAGACGGGGGCAGAGCGTGCTCGCCGCGCGTCAGCGCGTCGCGGAGCAGGACCTCGACTTCGCGCTCCGCTCGGGTCAGCCTGTCGAGCGCCGGGCGTCGCTGGAGCGCCGCGTGTCGCTCTTTCTGGAGAAAGGGCATGAGCCCAGGGTGTGAGCGAGCAATCGCCGCATCGATGATGGCGCCCTCGCGAACCATGTAGAGATCGCCCGCCATCATGTCTGCGGTTGGGACGTACGACGCAGTCCCGCGATGGAGACGCTCCGCTTGTTCAACCGCGAGAAGGCGGTATCGTCCAATCGCTTCTTCCTCGCCGTCACGAGCATTCAACGATTCCGGAAGTTCGATACCCGAACCGTCGGTACTCGCCGTCGTCTCGCGACTACGCGGATCGCGCTCCAGGAAGAGAGCCAGCTCGTCGAACCATCGGCGCTTGCGCTTCTTCGCCGATGAGATCGGAATCGGCTTCCCGTACATGGCAGCGAGCAAGAGCTCGAGGCGTCGCTGGATTTGTTCGAGTTCGACGGTCGGCCGCTGATGTCGAATGAACGACGTCGCGGCGTCACGCGCGGATTGCAGCGCGAATTTGCCTTTGAGGACGATTCGTCGTCCCGCAGCGCGAACGCGACGCACTACAACGTTGCCGCGACGAGATCGTTGATGGCCGCCAACAAGTCGGGATCGTCGGTGAGCGGGCCGATGAGCGCAGACTTGCATGCTTCGATCGGCGGAATGCCGTCGGCGATGAGGCGGCCGGCCGCGACGAGCAGTCGAGTTCCCGGGCCCTCGGCCAATCCTTGCTCCTTCAGTCGACGAACGCGACGCGCGAGCTCGACGAGCGCCTGCGCCGTTGCCTTCTTCACCCCGCTCTCGTGGACGACGATCTCCGCTTCCGCGTTCGGCGACGGAAAATCGAAGTCGATCGTCACGAAGCGTTGCCGCGTGCTCGGCTTGAGATCTTTGACCGCGTGTTGGTAGCCGGGATTGTAAGAGATCACTAATAGAAACCCCGGCGCGGCTTCGACGAGCTCGCCGGTCTTCTCGATCGGAAGAATGTGTCGGTCGTCGGTGAGCGGATGGATGACGACGATCGTGTCCTGCCGCGCTTCGACGACTTCGTCGAGGTAGCAAATCGCGCCGTGCCGAGCGGCGGTTGTCAGCGGGCCGTCGACCCAGACGGTTTCCTCGCCCCGAATGAGGTAGCGTCCCGTGAGGTCGCTCGCCGAGAGGTCGTCGTGGCAGGCGATGGTGATGAGCGGACGTTTGAGCTTCGCCGCCATGTGCTCGATGAACCGCGTCTTTCCACATCCCGTCGGGCCTTTGAGCATGACGGGCAATCCGCGTTCATGGCATTTCATGAAGACGGAGACTTCATTGCCGGTCGGCAGATAGTACGGCTCGCCCTCGATCCAGCGCACGCCCTGCTCGAGGGACAGGTCTTTCGTCGGCTGCGGTTGGCGCGTCGGCTTGAGAGACATTGGGCGGTGGGGAGCGGAGGGCGAATGAGCGTCGCATGATGGCGCGACAGGAAGCCGACACGCCAGCGAGTTAACGAGCCTCTGACATGCTTCGTACGATGGTCCGCAAGCGATGTTCCTCTTCCGTCGACCTCGACTGGCCGGGAGCTTGAACGCCATGAACCGACGAGAATTCAATTCAGTCATGGCCGGGGGCATCGCGGCCGCCGCATTTCACCGGGTGCCGAGAGCGCAAGCCGATCTCCACGTCACCGGGGAGCGGATCACCGGCCACCTGGCGGCGCTTTCTGAATTCGGTAAGAACCCGCAGGGTGGGGTCTCGCGCGTCGCCTACAGCGATTTCGACAAAAGCGCTCGAGCGAAGGTCATGGAATGGATGCGCGCCGCGAAGCTCGATCCGAAGATCGATTTCGCGGGGAACATCATGGCGGTCCGTCCGGGGAGCGTCGCCGGCCTCAAGCCGATTCTGTTCGGCTCACACATCGACTCGGTGCCCGAAGGCGGGAACTACGACGGCGACGTCGGCTCGCTATCGGCGATCGAGGTCGCGCAAACGCTGGCCGAGCACAACGTCACGACTCGCCATCCGTTGGAGGTCGTGATCTGGCAGAACGAGGAGGGCGGCCTGTTCGGAAGTCGCGCCGTGAGCGGCCAGCTCACGCCTGCCGAGCTCAAAACGGTTTCCAACAGTGGGAAGACGATCGAGCAGGGGATCGCGTTCATTGGTGGCGATCCGACGAAGCTCGATCAGGTGAAGCGGAAGAAGGGCGACATCGCCGGCTACTTCGAGCTCCACATCGAGCAGGGCGGGACGCTCGACACGGCGAAGCTCGACATCGGCATCGTCGAGGGGATCGTCGGGATCAAGCAGTGGGAAGTGACGGTCACCGACTTCCAGAACCACGCCGGCACGACGGCGATGGATATCCGTCACGACGCGCTCCTCAGCGCGGCGCGATATTGTGAATGGGGCGAATGTGTTGCTGCGGGCGGTGTTGGCGGCGGATAAAACCTTGGGATAGTCGTTTGCGTTCGTGAACGGCGGTTGTGAACGGCGGACTGCAACACCGGTCGTGAGCAACGGTGGTGAACAGCGATCGTGAACTGCGGCGGTGAATGGCGGGAATGAACACCGGCATGAGCCGCGGATTTGAACGACGGGAGTGAACACCGGTGGTTAACCGCGGGAGTGAACACCGGGAAGTGAACAGCGGCCCGGGCGTCATCCTGAGGCGAGCGGAGCGCCAGCGGAGGCTCCTGGCGGTCATCCTGCGGCGAGCGGAGCGCCAGCGGAGTACGCCGAAAGGATCGCTCCGAGCGCCACGGTAGTTCCCGCAGTTCTCAGTTCTCAGTTTTCAGACGTCAGAGCTCCCACGCTGAGCCTCTCCGCCTCTGACGCCTCTCAGTTCACTGGACGGCCGCTGACCGACAGCCGATGACCGATTTCCGAAAAGGCGTTACTGGGTAGAACTGCATGCCTCCAAACGCCGGGTCGGATGTCCGATATCCGACGTCCGTCAGCGGCCGTCCAATGAAAAGACGAACCTTCAGGCGAGCCGAGGATCAGTGTGGGAATTCTGACCTCAGATCTCTGACGTCAGATAACTGCGGACTGCCTTGGCGGGAAAGCGATCCTTTCGGCGGCTCCGCTGACGCTCCGCTCGCCGCAGGATGACCGCAAGGGGCGCTGTTCACTTCCCGGTGTTCACTCCCGCGGTTAATCACCGGTGTTCACTCCCGTCGTTCAACTCCGCGACTCATGCCGGTGTTCATTCCCGCCATTCACCGCCGCAGTTCACGATCGCTGTTCACCACCGTTGCTCACGACCGGTGTTGCAGTCCGCCGTTCACAACCGCCGTTCACAAAACTATCGAATCAACGCCCTCACTCGGTCACTGTACCCCCGACTCGACACAAATCGCATCCCCGACTGCATCGTCACGAGATACTCACCATGTTCTCGCGACTCGATCGACTGAATCCGCTCGATCGCGACGATGACCGAACGATGCACCCGAACGAACTCCGCAGGATCGAGCTTCGACTCGACCCCCTTCATCGTCTCGCGAATGAGATGCGACTTGTCGCCGGTTTGCAGCCGGATGTAATTCCCGACGGCCTCGATCCAGTCGACGTCCGCGACCCGTACGAAATAGTGCTTCGACCCCCGCCGCGCCACGAAGCGCGTCGTCGGCGCCGGGCGCGACTCGGCGGCGCGCGACACTAACGCACGAATCGAGTTGCCGAGCGTCGCGTCGTGACCCTCGACTCGCGACAACACGCGGCTGACGGCCGCCGCGAAACGCTCCGCCGTGACGGGCTTGAGCAAATAATCGATCGCATCGACCTCGAACGCCCGGATCGCGTAGTCGTCGAACGCCGTGACGAAGACGATCGCCGGGAGTACGTCGTCGTCGAGCGCGCCGATGACTTGAAACCCGTCGAGCTCCGGCATCTGGATGTCGAGGAACACCAGATCGGGCCGCAACTCGACGATCGCATCGAGGGCCGTGGCACCGTGCTCGGCTTCGCCGACGAGGTCGAGATCCGCGTGGCCGCGAACGAGCGTGACGATCCGCTCGCGCGGAAGCCGTTCGTCGTCGACGACCAGCGTGCGCAGCGTCACGCCGGCGCGGCGCCCGCACGTTCGCGGAACGGAATGGAGACCGACACCTGAAACCCGCCCTCGGCGGGACGGCCGAGCTCGAGCCGATGACTCGAGCCGTACAGCTCTTCGAGGCGGGCTTTCGTGTTTGCTAAACCAATCCCGCGCTGCGCATCGGTCGTGACGACGCCCGGGCCATCGTCCGTTACGGTCAACAGCAACCGATCCGCGTCGCGCCGCGCGCCAATCTCGACTTTCCCGGCGCCGGCGTGGCTACTGATGCCGTGATGGATCGCGTTCTCGACGAGCGGTTGGAGTATGAAGAACGGAACGAGCGCGCGCCGCGTTGCGTCGTCGGCATGCACGTCGATCGACAACCGGTCGCCGAATCGGGCGCGCGAGATGTCGAGATACGATTCGAGCACACGAAGCTCCTCATTGAGCTCGATCTCGCGCCGGTCGCCGCGCCGCAAGACCTCGCGCAACAACTCACTGAGGCTCGTGAGCATCTTATCGGCGCCGACGGGATCGCGGGCGATCAAGGTCGAGATGCCTTGCAGCGTGTTGAAGAGAAAGTGCGGCTGCAGCTGCGCCGTCAACGCCTCGAGACGCGACTCCGCCAGCTGGCTTCGCACGCGCTCCGTCTCGAGCGACCGCTCTTGCGCGCGCGACCGAGCGTCGAGCGCATGCGCCGCGAGCGCGACCGTGATGAATGGCAACACGCCCGTGATGAGGCTGACCTTGACGAACGCACCGAGTGGCGGGGTCATGCCCGCGTCGCGATACGTCAGCTTGAATTGGAGGACCGCCGTCACCGCGGCGATGCCGACGACGACGAGAACGTGCACCACAACGCTCATACCACGACGGCTCGCCTCGAACGGAAATCGGCGCGCGATCCATACGAAGAGCGGCGCGGACAGAAAACACGCATACCAGATGAGTGACCCGACGCCGAGGCTTCGAAGCAGCTCGCCCGGTGTCGTCGGCGGTGCGCTGACCCGCGGCAAGAGGCGCCCGCCTCGAGGCGCGATCGGCGGCGCCGCGACGAACCGCGACGCGATGAGCGTCAGCACAACGAGACCAGCCGATACCGCGACGACCGTCCACAAGAGACGGTCGCGCGATCGGCGCGTGGTGGTCGGTCGCTCGAGGGTCATGCCGGCCATGGCTGCGGCAGGGACACTACGCGTTCACCCCTCCGACCGCAAAGCCAACACCGGATTGACGCGTCCGGCTCGCCACGCCGGCCAGATCGCCGCGGCCAGTGTCGTCGCCAACAACACGCCGGCCGCCGCCGCGACGCTCGCCGGTTCCCTCGGTGACGTCTGAAACAGCATCGATGCGACCAGCGGTCCAGCGAGCAAGGCCGCCGCGATGCCGGCGGCGATGCCAAAGCTCGCCATTCGAATCGCATCGCTCACGATCAAGCCGACAACGCGGCGCCCCGTGCCCCCGAGCGCGAGTCGAACTCCGATCTCCTGCGTGCGTTGCGCGACGACGTAGGACACGACCGCGAACAATCCGACGGCGGCGATCCCCAATGCGAGAACACTGAACGCCGAGAAAAGCGTCGCGCCAAGTCGCCACGAGCGGAGCTGGGGATCGATGAGATCCTGATAGCGTCGCGCCCGCGCGTAGATCGGCCGCGCGCTCCCCGCGTGAATCGTTCGTTGCACCAGCGATGCGGTGCGATCCAGGTCCCCCGACGATTGGACCATCAAACCCATGATGCGTGGTAGGTCCGCCATCGGCGGATCTGGTGCCTGATCGAGTGGAACGTAGTACTGCATGATCTTGTCTTCGTTCCGCTCAGGACGAAGGGAGCGAGCGCGCGAGTCGCGAACGACGCCAACGACCTCGCGGCACGGCGCACCATCGGCCGGATTCCCTTCTATCTCACCCGGAGAAAACCCCGGTCCAAACCCGACGCGCACACACTTGCCGAGCGCCGATTGTTGCGGCCACATCGTCTTTGCCATGGTTTCGTTCACGATGACGACCTGCGGCGTCCCGCGCCGGTCATTGTCGTTCAGCAACCGGCCCGCGACGAGCGACGCATCCATCATCTGAAGGTAGGCCGATGTCGCGGCATACATGATCGGCGGCTGCACACCGCTGCCCGGGCCGATCTGCAGTGGATACCCCGGAACGCTCACTGGCGGGATGTTGTGCGGCCCGAACGGGATTCCCATCACCGCTGTCGCGTTCTTCACCCCGGCGAGCCCGCGAATGCGACGAACGGACTCCTGATACGTCAGATCCCGCTCGAGTCCCGGAACGTAGCCCCGGAAGTCGATCGTCACGTACAGTAGCTCCGCGGTCGAGAAGCCGAGATCCTGGGATTTCACGCGTTGGAGGCTCCGCACGAACAGCGACGCCCCGACAACGAGCAGCGTACAGAGGGCGACCTGGACGCCGATGAGCATATTCTGAAAGGCGAGCCGGCCGGAGGCTCCCGCACTACCACCCGAGCGAAGCTGCGCCGAGAGGTTCGTCTGACCCGCTTGGCTCACTGGCGCGAGTCCGGCGAGAAGTCCGGCCAGCATAGCGGCGACGGCGGTCGCGAGCAGCACTCGGCGATCGACGAGCACATCGACCGGAGCAAGGTTCGGGAGAAGCGTCGCGCGAATGACGCCGGAGAACCAATTCGAGAAGAGGAGTCCGGTTCCTCCGCCGATCGCGGCGAGGAGGACGCTTTCGATCAACAGCTGGCGGGCGAGGTCGGCGTGCCGGGCTCCCATGGCGATCCGCACCGCGATTTCCCGCCGCCGTCGCGCCGACCGAAGCGCCAGCAGCGTGCCGACGTTTGCCGTGGCGATGAGGAGAACGATCATTGAAACGCCCGCGAGCCAGAGCGCGATCTCGGACTGCGACGACTGGCGTGAACCGATCGTCGGAATCATCGACGTGAGCTCGACCGAAGGCGTCCGCGCTCGCCCTGCCATCGACGCATCTTCCCGAATCGCCGCCGACGCCATCTGCTGGGCCGCGGAAAACGCGATCCCATCGCGAACGCGAGCGACGAGCGATATGAGATTCATAAAGCGATTGGACATCCAGTCGCTGCTTCCTTTTCCCATGGCGGCGGAGAAGGGAAGGAACGCATCGACCGCGGAAAGACCGTCGCCGTTGAACCCTCGCGCGGCGACGCCGATCACCGTGAATCGTCGGTCGTCGACGATGAGCTCTTTGCCGAGCACCGATCGATCGCCGGCGAACATGCGCTGCCAGTACGCATACCCGAGCACGATCACCTGGCTGCCGGCCGGCGGTTCGTCGTCCGCGGGACCTATGACCCGGCCGATGAATGCCCGTGCGCCGAGTGCGGTGAAGTAGTCACCGGTTGTGCTCAAGACCGCGATCTGCCCAACGTCGGGAGCGCGACCGATCATCAACGTGTCGGGCTTCGAGCCGGCGACGGCGACAAACGCCGATGTCGTGGCGCGTAGCGCGCGGAACACCGGGTAGGACGTCGTCGATCCACCGATCGACGTGCCGTCATCGGCTCTGAAGTTCAATCGCACCTGAGCCACGCGATCCGCGCCGTGAATCCCCGGTGGCGCCGCGAGCATGAGCCGCGTGACGAGCCCAAACATGGCGGCGTTCGTTCCGATCGCGAGCGCGAACGTCACCACGACGCCCGCAGCGAACGCTGGCTCCCGGCGCAATGTTCGAAATGCGTAGCGGAGATCGCGCGCGATGCTCTCGAAGCCGTTCGCGCGCGCGCTGGTCGGGACGTGCTCGGGCTCGGCGCTCATTCTACTTGCTCTTTTCCGGAGCGACGCGCGTGAGCACGAGCGTGCCTTTGGGCGCGGGCTGAAGGTTCGGCGGCGGGTCGCGCAGAACCAAAGTGCCGACCATGCTGTCGGGCGAGGCGAGCCGTACACGATAGACCCACGTGCCGCCGCCGCTGTTCGGCGATTCCCATGTCAGGCCGTCGGCGGTCTGGGTCAGATTGTTGTCCGGTGCGCGGCCTCCGCCGGGATGGAGGATGGCGCCCGAGTATTTGCCGTCGCTGACGTTGAACTGAAATCGAATCTCGCCCGCGCCAACGGGCATGGTTCGGATACCGGCCCACATCCCGGCATATGGATGCTGCGCGTCGCGGGGAATTCCGCCCCCGGTCGGTCCCGGCGCGGCGGAGGGATCGCGAGTTCGCGCGAGTTGCGCGGCAGTCGTCTGCGACAGGACGGCAAGCGCGACGGCGGAGGCGAGCGTGGTAAGTCGAGTGTGCATGAGGGGCTCCCGAGCGAGACGTTGACCAGCGGTGTTGGGAATCGATGCGACGCGGTCGCGGCTCGAACCAGCGGGCAGGGGATGAGCGCACGGAAGTTCGGGACGAGTAAACCTCCGGTCGAGGAGAACCTTTTCGAAACTCGAACTGTCTGACCCCGTATGACTCCTATCGCCATCCGATACGACGTATAGTTTTTCCTATCGACACTCGATAGAGCACCCATGCCTGCGTCCGCGCAAACCAATCTCCTCCAAGGCACCCTCGACCTCTTGATCCTGAAAGCGCTCGCCCTCGGCGACCTTCACGGACTCGGTGTGTCGAGACGAATCGAGCAAATCACGCGCGGCACCTTCGACGTCGGTCCGGGTTCGCTCTTTCCCGCTCTGCACCGACTCGAGCGCGCGGGGAAGCTCAGTGCTCGCTGGGGCGCGTCGGAGAACAACCGGCGCGCGAAGTACTACCGGCTCACGGCCGCGGGCAAACGCCAACTCGATGTCGAGACCGGCCATTGGAAGCACATCGCGGTCGCGATCAGCTTCGCACTCGAGGCGACCTGATATGTCACAGCGTGGTGATGCCGAGCGCGAGCTCGACGAAGAGCTCCGCGCCTACGTCGATCTGCTCATCGCCGAAAACGTCAAAGCGGGAATGTCGCCGGAAGAGGCACGACGCCAAGCACTCCTCAAAGTCGGGAGCATCGAATACGTGAAAGACCAAGTGAGAGATGAGCGGCCGGGCATGTTCGCCGAGAACGCGATGCGCGACCTGCGCCATGGTGTTCGACTCCTTCGACGCTCGCCCGGCTTCGCGAGCATTGCGATCATCACGATCGCGCTCGGGATCGGCGCGACCAGCGCGATCTTCAGCGTCATCAACGGCGTCGCGCTGAAGCCGCTCGCCTATCCGGGCTCGGACCGGCTCGTGTACCTCACGAGCCAGTTTCCGACGCTCGGCTTCGACAAATTCTGGATCTCGCCCCCGGAATATCTCGAGCTCCGCGAACGCTCGAAGTCATACTCGGACATCGCCGCCTATCGAACTCAGGCGGTCAATGTGAGCCAGGGCGAGCGTCCCGAGCGCGTCAACGCCATCGTCGCGACGGCGAACATGTTCGACGTCCTCGGTGTTCACCCTCGGATCGGACGCGCGTATAACGCCGACGAGGATCGGCCGAACGTCGCGCCCGTCGTCGTCATCTCCGACGGACTCTGGCGGCGCGCGTTCGGCTCGGATCCATCCGTCGTCGGAAAGCAGATCGAGATCCAGGGCCGAAAGCGAGAGGTCGTCGGCGTGGCTCCTCCCGGATTCGATCTGCACGACGCGCGGGCGGATGTCTGGATCCCGATGCAGCTCGATCCCACGAACCGGCAAAACCGCGGTTCACACTTTCTATATCTCGTCGCTCGACTGAAGCCTGGGATCACGTCCGCGCAGGCGTCGTCGGAGTTGCTGACGCAGCTTCGCCAATGGGGCCAGCTGAACCCCGGCACGCACGTTCCGAATGACTCCACGCACCGTCTCCAGATCGCGCCGCTCCGCGATGAGGTGATCGGCAACGTGAGCCGGGCGCTGTGGGTGCTGCAAGGCGCGGTGATTCTCGTGCTCCTCATCGCATGCGCGAATGTCGCGAACCTGCTGCTCGTCCGCGCCGAGGGACGACACAAAGAGTTCGCGATCCGAACCGCACTCGGCGCCGGCCGCGGTCGGATTCTTCGACAATTCATGGCGGAAGGATTCGTGCTGACGGTCGTCGGCGCGGCGCTCGGACTGTTATTGGCGCGCTTTGGATTGGGGCTTCTTCTCTCGGCAAATCCCGATAGCATCCCGCGCTCGGCGGAAATCGGCATCGATCCGGTCGTGCTGCTCTTCACGAGTGTCGTCGCGATTTTCACCGCCGCGATCTTTGGGCTCGCTCCGCTCCTGCACGTCAGTCAGGCGGCGGTTGCCGCGGCGATCAAGGAAGGCGGAACGCGGAGCACGGCGACCGCAACGCGGCATCGGGTGCGTCGGAGCCTCGTCGCGGCGGAGATTGCGCTCGCCGTGATGCTCGTGATCGGCGCCGGTCTCTTGCTTCGAAGCTTTAGAAATCTCACAACCGTCGACGCCGGGTTTGACTCGAACGAGCTGGTGACGTTTGGCCTCTTCCTTCCGGCGGCGACCTACGCCGATGCCGGACGGCGCGTCCAGTTTCAATCGGACCTCATCCGCCGGCTCGGCGAGATGCCTGGAGTCAAAGAAGTGTCGGCGATGACGGGGCTTCCGCCCGACCGCCAGGTGAACGCGAACGACACGGAGTTCGAGGGCGTTCCCCGCGGAGGACCGAACGATCCCCCGCAGAACGTCGACTACTACAACACGACGAGCGTTCGGTATTTCGAGACGATGAAGATCCCCATCCTCAAGGGTCGTGGCTTCAACACCGGCGACGTGGGTGGTGCCGGCGTTGCCGTCGTCAACGAAGCTCTCGCGAAGCGCTTCTATCCGAAGACCGATCCGATCGGTCGACGCGTTCGCCCGCAAGGGCCGCGACCCGCGCCGGGACAACCCGACACGCTGCCATGGTTCACGATCGTTGGCGTCGCGAAAGACGTGAAGCAGGGTGGGCTCGATCAGAAAGTTGGTACGGAGGTGTACTTCAACTCGGATCAAGGGCCGCGCGTCAACGGCTTTGCGCCGACCGCGTTCAACTTCGTCCTCCGAACATCGCGGTCGCCCGAGTCGCTGATGCCGGCGATTCAATCGGCGGTTCGCGCGATGGATCCGGGGCTGCCGATCGTTCAGCTGCGATCGATGAACGACGTGTTCGGCGACTCAGTCAGCCGCCAGCGATTCTTGTCGCTGTTGCTCGGCATCTTTGCGTCCGTCGCATTGCTACTTGCCGCGATCGGCACCTACGGGGTCTTGTCGTACCTCGTCACGGAGCGCCAGCGAGAGATTGGCATTCGCGTCGCACTCGGCGCGAGCTCCGGAGGAATTGTCGGCCTTGTGGTTCGACAAGGATTGTCGATCGCCACACTCGGTGTGTTGTTCGGGGTTGTCGGCGCGCTGGCGATCGCTCGCGTCACGCGGTCGCTGTTGTTCGGCGTCTCGCCGACTGATCCGCTGACGTACGTCGCGGTGAGCGTGGTGATCGTCGGCGTCGCGCTGGTGGCGTGCATGGTGCCGGCGCAGCGCGCGATGCGGGTGGATCCGCTCGTGGCGATTCGGAACGAGTGAGGCTTTCATCCTGATGGCCGCATTGCGGCCATCAGGATGACCGGTGGTGCCTCACGCGATAGCGACCTAGCCGAGTCGCTCCGGGCGATCCGTCGAATCCGGGCCAGGCTTCGATGCCGGATTGTTGTCGACGCGATCCTTCATGTCGTCGACGGCGTTCGCGGCTTTGTGTCCCGCTTCGCGGACCGCACCAGCGATCGTTGAACCGGCCGCGGCTGCGCGACTCCGCGAATACGCGTCACGCGCGTAGGGGCGAACGGCATTCCAATCACCGTGCTTCGCTCGGAGATCGTCGGTCCACCCGCGTTGAAGCTCTGGTTCGACCGCGTCCCAATCACGATCGCGGTAGTCCGGATTCAGACCGGCGACGTGCCCGAGCTGATAAGCCGGCCGAACTTGCTCATACGACCGATCGGCGAGTCGCGCCGACGATCCTTCGTACGTCGTGCGATAGTAGCGATCGTCATCGGGCGAGTACTTGTGCGATGCCTCGACAGCGGACTTGCCCGCCCACCAGCCGCCGACGACGCCGGCGAGTCCGCCGATGAGCGTGCCGATCGGACCGGCGAACGATCCAATCGCCGCACCCGCTGCCCCTGCTGCCGCACCACCGAGTCCTTCACTCGCAAGCTTGCCGGCGGTGACGTGCTCGTCGCCGTGTGCGTGATCCCTCGTGTCCATTGGCACCCCTCCCAAGGGTTGGATGGTTGATTCACAGAACCACCGGATCGAGCAAAGAGGAGACCAGCGGGCGCGAAAACCATCGAGTCGCCGACGCGAATGTTGCACAGCATGCTCTTTGCACCCGCGCGCCCGCCGAAACCCTTGCATCGGGAAGGAATTGGCGACTCTCACGACAACCACACCGCCAGAATCAGCGTCGATCACGCACAAGCAAGTGCTCGTGATCTACAGCGGGCTCGTGCTGGCGATGCTCCTCGGCGCGCTCGATTCGACGATCGTCGCAACCGCGTTGCCGACGATCGTTGGCGAGCTCGGAGGGCTCGATCATCTCGCGTGGGTCGTCACCGCGTACGTCCTCGCGCAGACCGTCGTCACGCCGTTGTACGGAAAGCTTGGCGATTTGTATGGACGTAAGCGCGTCCTGCAGGTTGCGATCGTCGTCTTTCTTGCCGGCAGCGCACTCTGTGGGCTGAGTCGGAATCTGCCGCAACTGATTCTGTTTCGCGTCATTCAAGGGCTCGGTGGCGGTGGACTCGTCGTCACGACCCAGGCGGTCATCGGCGACATTCTTCCACCGCGCGAGCGCGGAAAGTATCAAGGCATTTTCGGTGCGGTGTTCGGTGCATCGAGCATCGCGGGGCCGTTACTCGGCGGCTACTTCACGACGCATCTGTCGTGGCGTTGGATCTTCTACATCAATCTTCCGGTCGGCATCCTCGCGCTCGGCGTTCTCGCGGCGACGCTTCCGGCGTCGGCGACGCGCACGTCGCATCGTATCGACTACGCGGGCGCCGGATTGCTCGCGGCCCTGCTCAGCGCCGTGACGCTATCGACGGATCTCGGCGGGACGACATATCCGTGGTCGTCGCCAATCATCCTTGGGTTGATCGCGATCGCTGTCGCGGCGCTCGTCATGTTCCTCTTCGCGGAGCGACGAGCCGCGGAGCCCGTGTTGCCGCTGCATCTCTTCAGGAATCGATCGTTCTCGACGGCGGCGGGTGTCGGCGCGGTCGTCGGCTTCGCGATGTTCGGTAGCGTCACGTACATGCCGCTTTTTCTGCAAGTCGTCACGGGCTCGAGCCCGACCGGTTCGGGACTTCAGCTCGTGCCGATGATGGGCGGCATGCTCGTGACGTCGATCTCCGCGGGACAGCTCATCAGCCGATACGGGAAGTACAAATGGTTTCCGGTCGTCGGCATGGCGGTGATGTCAGTCGGGTTGTTTCTCTTGTCGCGCATGACGGCGCACACGACGCGCGGCGAGGCGTCGATGTACATGCTGGTGCTCGGACTCGGCATGGGGCTCGTGATGCAGGTCCTCATCATCGCCGTGCAGAATGCGGTCGACTATGTCGACCTCGGCGTCGCGACATCGGGTGCGACGCTGTTTCGGCTCGTTGGCGGATCGGTCGGGACCGCGGCGCTCGGCGCGGTGTTCTCGGCGCGACTTGCGATTGAGCTTGCGCGTTCGATGCCGGCTGGTGCGACGCCGGCGGCAGGGAGTGGAATGAATCTCCAAGCGATGGCGTCACTCTCTCCGGAAGCACGCGCGTTATACGCCAACGCGTTTGCAGCCGCAACGGACACAGTGTTTCTCATCGCGAGCGTCATGGCGCTCGTCGGTTTCGCGCTCGCATTGATGCTCCCAGAGAAACCGCTTCGTGCGACGGTCGCGGCGAAAGCGAGTCAGATCGGTGAGGAGGTCGCCGAGACCTTCGCGAGGCCGGCGAACGACGAGGCGATCGATCAGCTCCTTCGCGGCCTTCGCATCATTGCCGACCGCGATGTGCAGCGGCAGTTCATTCAACGCATCGTGGATCGTGCGGGGATTGCGCTGTCGCCGGTCGCGGCCTGGCTCGTTTTGCGAATCGAGCGCGACGGCCACGTCGATCCGCGGCAGTTGTCGGCCGAGACGAACGTTCCGGTCGATCGAATCAACGCCGGCCTCTCGGAGCTGATGGAGCGTCGTCTCGTGGCGGAGTCGCGTTCGAACGGAAAAGGTCGCGCGCTGGAGCTGTCGAGCGAGGGCTGTGATGTCCTCGAACGATTGATTGGCGCACGGCGTGTTCGGCTCGAGGAGCTGGCGACCGAGTGGCCGGAGGGTCGCCGAGCCGAGGTAGCCGCGGAGCTGAAAAAACTCGCGACGGAGCTCGTTCCGCCGCGAAGTGCGGCCTAGCCGCCCAGCAGTCAGAGCCGGCCGCGGTGGTCATCCTGTGGCCAGCCCGGCCCGGCGGTCATCCTGCGGCAAGCGGGCCGGTGGTCGTCCTGCGGCGAGCGGAGCGCCAGCGGAGCCGCCGAAAGGATCGCTCTCCCGCCAAGGCAGTCCGCAGTTATCTGACGTCAGAGATCCGATGTCAGAATTCCCACGCTGATCCTCGGCTCGCCTGGAGGTTTCGTCTTTTCACTGGACGGCCGCTGACTGACGTCGGATATCGGACATCCGACCCGGCGTTTGGAGGTACGCCTCGATACGCACTCATACGCAGTGCCGCCTTTTCCGAAATCGGTCATCGGCTGTCGGTCAGCGGCCGTCCAGTGAGCAGAGTGGCGTCGAAGGCGGAGAGGCTCAGCGTGGGAGCTCTGACGTCTCAGAACTGAGAACTGCGAACTGCGGGAACTGCCTTGGCGCTCGGAGCGATCCTTTCGGCGTGCTCCGCTTTCGCTCCGCTCGCCGCAGGATGACCACCGGGGCTGCGTTCCGACGGCCGCAGGATGACCACCCGGGGCCGCAGCTTCCGGAGTCGAGAGAGCGGCGACATACTTTCGCGCCCTCCCCACGCCAGGCGGATCGCATGACCGAGCAGCTCGAAGTCTCGTCGGAGATCGCGCGCGCCGAAGCGCGGGTCGAGGCCCATAGCGCGGCGCTCAAGAAAGAGCTCGGCGTGCCCGATCTCGTCCTGACCCAGATCCTCTTCATCGTCGGCCTCGCGTGGATCGGCGTCGCAGGAAAGCTCGGTCCCTCGCACGTCGTGTTCTGGCTGCTGGCGATCGTGTTGTTCTACCTCCCGTCGGCCGCCGTCGTCATCTATTTGAATCGTCTAATGCCGCTCGAGGGCGGCTTGTACCAGTGGGCGAAGATCGGGTTCAATGAGACCATTGGATTCATGCTCGCCTGGAACCTCTGGCTCTACGTCATCGTGAACACGTCGGAGATCGGCCTTCAAACGGCGACGTATCTCTCGTACGCGATCGGTCCCAGCGCGGCGTGGATGACGAAGAGCACGTGGTTCGTCGCGGGCGCGACGTTCATCATCCTGTCGCTGCTCATCATCGTGTCGACGATCGGATTGTCGGTTGGGAAGTGGGTGCACAACGTCGGCGGGATCATGATGCTCATCATCTTCGCCGCGTTGCTCATTCTGCCGATCGTGAACCTCTCGACGGGGCACGTGGCCGAGTACCACCCGCTTCGCACGAGTGTTCCTGCGTTCTCGCTCTTCAACCTCAACATTCTCGGCAAGCTTGGCTTCGGCGCGCTCGGCGGCTTCGAGTACATGGCGATTCTCGCCGGCGAGACCAAGTCGCCGACGCGCTCGATCACCCGCTCCGTCATCATCGCGACGCCGATCATTTGTCTCATGTTCGTTCTCGGCACGAGCACCGTCGTCGCGCTGATCCCGACGGACGACATCGATCTCATCGGACCGTTGCCACAGGTGCTCAGCGTCGGATTTGCGCCGTTCGGCGTCGCGAGTCAGCTCGTGACCGTCGCGATCTTCATGACGCTCGGCATGCGGCTCGCGCAGACCAGCGTGAATTTCACGGGGATCACGCGCTTGCCGATGGTCGCCGGCTGGGATCGACTCCTGCCGGCATGGTTCACGAAACTGCATGACCGCTATCAGACGCCGGTCAACTCGATCATTCTCGTCGGCGCGATCTCGATGCTCATTGGCCTCATGAGTTTGATCGGCGTCGGACAGGCCGAGGCGTTCCAGTTGCTGTTCAACGCGGGCGGCATGTTCTACGCGCTCACCTACGTCGTGATGTTCGCGATTCCGCTCTTCGGCCTGAAGGGCGTGACGCCGCGGCCCCCGGCCTGGCTCCGCGCGGCGTCATTTTCTGGTTTGCTCATGACGATTCTCTATGTGACGCTCTCGGTATTTCCGATCATCAAGGTCGAGAGTGTCGCGACGTTCGCGTTCAAGATCTCGACGGTGATCGTCGTCGCGAATCTGATCGGCGTCGGCGTGTTCGTTGGCGCGCGGCGTCGCCGGATTGCGCCCGCCGTCGTGCCCGAAAGCGCCTAGCGGCCGCGGAACACGAAGAACACCGCGCCGACCATGCACAGCGCGGCCCAGATGAAGTCGAGCTTGATCGGTTGCTTCATGTAGAAGATCGCGAACGGAATGAAGACCGAGAGCGTGATGACTTCCTGCATGACTTTGAGCTGGCCGAGCGACAGTGTGCCGTAGCCGATCCGATTCGCCGGCACTTGGAGCGTGTACTCGAAAAACGCGATCCCCCAGCTCACGAGGATGGCCACGATCAGTGGACGAGTTCCGAGATTCTTGAGGTGCGCATACCATGCGAAGGTCATGAAAACGTTCGAGCCGATCAGCAGGAGCACGGTTCGGAAAATCGTTGGATTCATTTGTCGAGAATGGGTGAAGAGCAGCGGCCAACTGCTGTCGCCACGGATCATACGGAAATAATACGGAGCATCACTGACCGCGCTTCGGCGGTTGAAGCTGGCGTCGCGCAGCGTCAAGCGAAGCCCGTTTTTGTTTCAGTGAGTTTCCATGTCTGTTCGTCCGTGCGATCCGCGGCTCCGGCAGTTCCGTAGTTTCCGCGGATTCGCCGCGATCAGGACGAGGGAATTCTGTCGGCCAGGACGCTTTCATATGAGAGGATGGCGATGGCGACGACCGTGATGATCTTCTGCGCGATCACTTGGACCTCGAGGCCGCCCGGATCTCGCACGTGCGGACCCCAGCCTTGGATCCACACGTAGATCGCCAACTCGATCGTCAATATGCTCCACCCGATCCAGACACCGCGCGTCGCGAGCGGGTAAGCCCACGACGCAAGCGTGAACAGCGCGGCCGATACGAGGAAGGCGCGAAACGCGAAAAACGTCAGTTGAACGTGAAGGCCCATTGCCAGATTCTCCGGCGTCGCCGCGACGCCGACGAAGGCGAGGCAAACCAGGAGCGCGACGAACGCCGCGGCGCGCGCCAGCGTGCGCGACTTCGGATCGGACGAATACTGCCGAAAGAATCCGACGACGCACCCTCCGAGACCGACCACCTGCACAACGAGGCTCGCGATGAAGCACGCCGAACCGAGTCGATTCGGCTGATCGTTGTACGCAACGGTCATTCCGAGGTCGCTGAGGAAATTTTGAAAGGGCGAATACCCCGGAACGGTGTGGTCGCGATAGGTGCCGCCGGGGTAGCGGGCGATCGACACGGCCGCCAGGGCGACGGCAACGACGGTCGCGATCTGGCCGCGTTTGAAAATGGATGTGCGCAAGACGCGTGAAAGCTCCATTCGAGTGGACGTTCGATCGACGACGAATTCTTCTGTCCGCCTGGAGTCTAGTGCAAGTCCAGCGGGACGTCGGCTGGGATCCGCACGGCGCGGTCGACCCTAAGTCGAGGCGGATGAATGCATTCCGATTCGACCGCTCACTTTTTTGACAACAAGCCCAAGCGTCTTGCTGACCTTCGAGCCAAGCATTACGCTAGCCATGCTTCACGATGCTCGCGCACGCACCGCTGCCGCCGTCGATGTCGACCGGCGGAGCGCGTTTCTAGCGACGCTTGGGGAGGCACGTGAATCCAAAAGTTCGGAATCTCGCGAACCTGATGAAGCTCAAAAAGCGTCAGGGCGAGAAGTTCGTGCTCATGCTCGGGGCGGGCGCGTCGATGAGCTCCGGTGTCCAGTCGACATCGAAGATCATGGAACTGCTGCTCAACGAGTTCGGGCAGGACCTCGATCCAAACGAACGCCTCGAGGATCGCTTCGACAAACTCTGGAAGCGGACGAGCGATCGCGATCGAGGGATTCTCCTTCAGCCATACCTCGAGCATTCGCCGTCGGTCGGATACACGAAGCTGGCGGCGCTCATCGACGCTGGATACTTCGATGTCGCGCTGACGTTCAACTTCGACGACTTGCTCGAGAAAGCCCTGACCGACTACGGCTTTCACGACTACAAGCGCGTCATTCGCGGCGAAACGATCGACGAGGAAATGCAGACACTCGTCGACGCCGCGGAGCCGAGGTTCAAGCTCCTCAAGCTGCACGGCAGTCTGCAGTCGTCGGATCATTTCCTATTCGACATCAACGAGATGAACGAGTATCCGCCGGCGATCAACTCGCTGGTGAACCGCGTGACGGCGCGCGACATCGTCATGTGCGGCTACGGCTTCAAAGATGTCTGCGTCATTCGCGCGTTCGCGCAGCGCGGCGGATCGGTCATCTGCGTCAATCCATCCGGGGTTCCGCGAGAGCTTCGCGGCTTCCTCAAGGATCGTCGCTCCGACGACCTCGGCATCGACACCGACTTCGATACGTTCTTTGGCGAGCTGTACGACGCGTTGCTTGCGCCGCCGACGGCCCCCGCCGCGGCGGAGAAGGCGCCGCCGAACCCTTTTAAATTTCTCGAAAGCTACCACATCGAGGATTCACCGGCGTTCGCGGGCCGCGACGACGAGATTGCGCGCTTCAAGCAGGCGCTCGCCAAGACACCTCCCCCACGCGTCATCATCGTCGCGGGTCCGGCGAAAGCAGGAAAAACGTCCCTCGTGCGCGCCGGCTTCATTCCCGCGCTCGACGCGGCGAGCCACGCCGGCGTCTATGTTCGGTGCCAGCGAGAGTTCGAGAAAACGCTGCCGCACGATCTCTGGCCGAACGATGCCGCGGCCGCGACGCTCGGGCTCAAAGACACTCTCCATCGGCTGGCCGGCGAGACACCGAACGAGCGAGTCGTCCTATTCCTCGACCAGTTCGATCGCGCGACCGCGGCGTATGATCTGTCGACGAAGTCCGGTCGTATGTCGCTCACGGGATTCGTCACCGGCGAGCTGATGACGACGGTCGAGAATCTCACCGTGGTGCTCGTCGTGATCGACGACAGCGCGCTCGTGCAAACGCTTTGTCAGGCTTGCAACGACCAAGGTGTGCCGTGGAGCATCATTCAGTGCGCGTCGTTCGAGCGCGAGGATGTTGCCAAGATCCTCACGTCACTCGCGGCGAAGGGCGGCTTCGAGTTCGACCAGCGCATCATCGACGAGATGTTGCAGAGCTACGATCAGACGAAGTCGTCGACGATTCCCGATCAGCGGTTCACGCTCGCGCACATTCAGACTGTCTGCCACATCCTCGCGGCGACGAAGACGGTCGACTACGACAGCTATCGGCACGCGTTCGACAACAATCTCAAGGCGCTCCATCAAGCAATCAACGTCTGCGACATCATCAGCTTCGTTGAAGACTTCTCATGGAGCGACGCAGTCTGGTTCCGCAACATGATCAAGGTGCCGCTCAAGGAGAGCAAGGAGCGCATCGCGGACTTCATCAAGTCGCACTACGATGAGCTCGTGCCGAAACCGAATGGCAGCAAGAACGGCCACGATGTTCGCATCGTAGGGTCCGCGCCATGAGCGGTGGCTCGACGGCGCTGTTGGATCCAGAGGTCGAGCGTCCCGACCTGAGCGGCGACGGCTTCGTCGTCAGCCGATCGTCGGAGGCCGAGCGACTGACGGCGTTCATTCTCCTTTCCAGCACATTGGGATCCTAAGCTTAGAATTCCACGTGGACAAGTTGTCG
>JADMIO011417952.1_pt1 | contig 88743 bp, 74 predicted proteins | sample 8958161 | NCBI WGS metagenome assembly JADMIO01 (sample SAMN16585339, study PRJNA669376) | soil metagenome | isolation source: Crop rotation soil | place: USA: Cullars Rotation, Alabama | collected 2011
GCCGCGACTTCAAGTCACGTGAATTCCAAGCTTCGGATCCCACTGTGCTGGAAAGAGGGTTTTATTAAGCAGCCTTGAAGGATATGCTATAACCAGCATTAAAATTGAAGGTGTTGAGCATGAGTTTGCAACTATTAAAGGTGTTACAGAAGATGTAACTGAAATTATTCTTAACCTGAAACAGGTTAGATTTAAGAAAACAGTTGATCATGATGTGGCAAGTGAAAAAGTTGTTTTAAGCGTAAAGAATAAAGCAGAATTTACTGCAGGTATGCTGAACGATGGCATGCAAAGCTTCCAGGTAATGAACACTGATCTTGTTATCTGTACAATGGATCAGAGTGCTAAACTTGATATTGAGCTCACTATTTCAAAAGGCCGCGGTTATGTACCGGCTGAAGAAAACCGTGCAAAAGATATTCCGCTTGGTTATATACCGATTGATTCAATTCATACTCCGATAAAGAATGTAAAATACGCAGTTGAAAACTACCGCGTAGAACAAAGAACAGACTATGAAAAACTGTTGCTTGATGTTTCTACCGATGGTACTATCAATCCTGAAGAAGCAGTAAAACAGGCATCACGTATTTTGATCCAGCATTTGATGATCATCACTGATGAAAATATAACTTTCGATAACAAAGAAGACAGGAAGGAAGATGTGGTTGATGAACAAATGTTGCAGTTACGCAAAGTGTTGAAAACGCCGTTGGAAGACCTTGATCTTTCGGTGCGTGCATTCAACTGCTTAAAAGCTGCAAAGATCAACAGCTTAAGCGAGTTGGTTCAGTACGAACAGGAAGATTTGATGAAGTTCCGCAATTTCGGCCAGAAATCTTTGAGCGAGATCGAACAGGTTCTTGGGGAAAGAGGCTTGCATTTTGGAATGGATCTGTCTAAATTAGGTTTAGACGATATTAATTAATAAAGCAGCCCATCCAAACCTTCCCAAAGGGAAGGCTTGGTAAGTTGTTTAAATAAATAAAGTTCTTTATTAAACATGGTTTTAAAAAGTCTCTCCTCCGGAGAGATTTAGAGAGGCCGCTTCTTGTAAATCCTTGACACGGTACAAGAAGTATTTTACACAATAAACGGTTTTAAAAAGTCCTCCTTTGGAGGATTTAGGAGGCCGTCTAAAATTCAAACGTCATGCGTCACGGAGATAAAATCAAAAATTTAAGCCGCACAAAGGCACACAGAGATGCGTTGCTGGCCAACCTTGGCAGCCAGTTAATTGTAAATAAACGCATCGTTACCACATTGGCAAAAGCAAAATCTTTAAGGGTTTATGTTGAGCCTTTAATTACCAAAACACGTAAAGGTGAAAGCAAAGAGCAGATAATGCATCAGCACCGCGTTGTATTTAGCTATTTGAAAGATAAACAGGCAGTAAAAGAATTATTTACTGTCATAGGTCCTAAAGTAGCAAGCCGCCCCGGTGGTTATACCCGCATTATTAAATTAGGTACGCGTTTAGGTGATAATGCAGAAATGGCTTTGATCGAACTGGTTGACTTCAATGAAGTATACGGCAAAACGGCAACGACTGCTACTGATGCAGGAAAGAGAACACGTCGTGGCCGCAGTAAAAAGCCTGCAGCAGCTAAATCAGAAAGCGCACCGGCAATTACTGAAGCAACTGTTATTGAAGAAACAAAGGCTCCGGTTGAAGGCGAAGCAGATATTCAAAAAGGAACAGAAGAATAGTATATATCATACTTCAAATACTTAAAGTGGTTGAGTAATCAACCACTTTTTTCTTTTACAGAAATCTGTTTGAATTTGTTCAAATTTTAATATAACTAATTCAGCCTGGGTTTTTGAATCTGAAGTAATTTATTGTCGTTTGCGTTTACCAGGATCAATGCAAAAATGCCGAGTATCAGCAGTAATGCAATTTCAAGATGCGACATAATAATCGTACCGCTAATATCTATTCTTGATACGCTGAAGATATTGCTGCCTTCACTTGCCTGTATCTCACTCAACGCATTTAATCTTTTAAGTACATTTTCAAAGCGTTCGTTAAGGGCTTTATTATCTTTAAGAGAAACACTCGCAAGCAGGTTGTATTGCTCAAGCTCTTTTTTAAATCCCGCCCATTGTTTTTTTTCTGCCAATGTTAAATAAGTGGTCTCATAAGTTTTAATAATGGCAGCAACAGCATTATCATGGCTTGAAATAGCTGCTGTGTTTTGATCGCTCTGTGTATTCAGCAAAAGCTTTTTTTGATAAAGATGATCCGTCAACTGGAAGATGTAAGTAGCGGGCATTAGCCTGTCTTTATAGATTGAGGCTATAGATTCATTCAGCTTTGAAAAAGTTCTCCTGTTAGAGATATTATTAACGAGTATTAAAACAATGATTAAAAGCAATACCGCAACTGCTTTCATTTTATCTTTTATTAGATAAGCCCACTTCATAGTCAATCGTTTAATTCCTGTAATATATAAACATTCTTTTTAAAGAGATGTGCAACAGCTATCTTTTAAATGAACGTTAGGAAAATTGAGTAAGTGATAATTTTTTTATCGTTTGAAGTTTAAAAATTAATAATCTTTGATTAGTTGTGCGCTTCATACAATCAACAAAAGATTTATTGAATGATGATTGCATGCTGATAGAATTTGTAACGATACTAAGCACAACATAGCAAATAAGAATAAAGCAACGAAACACTACAAACAATAACAGCCCCAAAAAAATTAAAATGAAGACTAACAAATTTTCTAATCAGGTTGCAATAATTACAGGTGCCGGTCAGGGTATTGGTTTTGAAATTGCAAAACAATTATGTATTAATGGTGCATCTGTTTTATTGAACGATATAGATGAAACACTTGCTAAAAATGCGGCAGTAAAAATTGCTGAACATGGAAGTTGCATTGCAATGGCCGGCGATGCTGCAGATGCAATATTTATTCAAAAGATGGTTGACGAAACAGTGAATAAATTCAGTAAACTTACAATCGCAATTGCTAATGCAGGTATTACTTTATTCGGTGATTTTTTTGATTACAAAGCTGAAGATTTAAAAAGTGTAACAAATTTAAATATAGGCGGAAGCTTCTTATTAACACAGGCTGCTGCCAAACAAATAAGAAAGCAAAACAGTGGCGGAAGCATTTTATTAATGTCATCAGTAACAGGCCACCAGGCACATAAATATCTTGCAGCCTATGGCATTACAAAAGCAGCACTTGAAATGCTTGCAAAAACATTAGTAGTTGAGCTATCGCCTTATAACATTTCAATCAATGCAATCGCACCCGGTGCAACAGTAACCGAGCGTACAGGAGAAGACAAAGAATATACAAATACATGGAGCCGTATTACGCCAATGGGCAGGCCTGCAACTGTTGAAGATATTGCCAATGCAGCATTATTCATGGTATCACCGGCATCAAGGCATGTTACAGGCCAGAGCCTGATTATCGATGGTGGCTGGACAAGTGTTAGCCCCTCTCCTTACTAAGGCTTTTCCGGCATCAACACCGCTTTTATATAATCATTTGTATTAAGATATTTAACAGCCGCATCCTGTATATCTTTCGGAGTAATTGCCTGGGCTTTTTCGTTGTATTTTAAAATCCAGTCAGGATCTTGTTTGTCAATAAATGAATTGGTAAGATTACTAAGCCAATAATCATTTGTTTTAATTTGAGCCGCATACTGCTGTTTAATATTGGCCTTAACCTTTTTTAGATAAGATGTATCAATACCATTTTGCTGAATATCTTTTATAATAACAAAAAGTGCTTTAGTCAATGTATCAACATGCTCGGGCGCGCAAGGAAAGCCTATGCTAATGTTATAATGTTCATAAGGCCTTTGTTGTAATCTGCCTGACATACCCCCATAATAAATGCCACTCATCGCTTCGCGCAACTGTTCTGTAATTTTAATATTGATCACTTCCGCAAGCATACCAAGTTTCAAATCATCTTCATAATTAAATTTTGCATCGCCTGAGAAAATTATATTTACAACACTAAGTGGCTCATTTCCTTTTTGCACTATAATATCTTTACGCTCTTTTATTGGCCTTAAACCAACATCTGTAAATTTATTTTCTTTTTGTTTGCCGGGTAAACTGCCGAGATACAAGGCTAATAACGGTTTTATAGAATCGACATTTATATTACCAACAAAAGAAAAATGCATACCATATACGTTGCTGAAAACCTTTTTATATATAGACATTACTGTGTCAAGATTAATCGCATCATAATTTGCAGGCTTAGGTATACCATCGGCCCAAGGATTGTTGTTGTACATCACTTTTGTTAATGTATCGTTGAAATAGGAATTAGGATCAGCCTTCATATTTTGAATAAAGCTTTTCTGTGAAGAAATATAAGATTTAAACAAAGCTTCATCTCTTCTTGGCGCAGTAGCATAGATGTATAACAATTGCAACATTGTTTCCAGGTCTTTTACATTGCAATTACCCTGAATGCCTTCTTCAGATGCATTAAGATAAGGCTGAACACTTGCATTTTTACCTGCAAGATATTTTCCCAACTCCGTCGGCGACATATTACTTACGCCCATGGATTGAATGATGCTTGCAGCATTAACAGCGCTGTATTTATCTGATAAAGGATAATTCTGATATCCGCCCAAACGCCATCCGTCAAATTGTATCTCATCGTTTTTAAACGTTGTAGGTTTTAATGTCACTGAAACGCCATTGCTGAAAGTAATATCAGTTGTGCCCAATGCACTGTTGGTTTTTTCACTTGTTATTTTACCGGCTGTTGGTTTTTTATCAATTAATGAAGAACCCACTGCGCTTTCGGTGTAAGCAGTTAGCGGTTGTTTATATGCATCATTCAGCATAGCCAATAAGCCTACATCAGAAGGAAGGTCTTTACTGTTTTCAGGAGCAAGCATCAACACAAACTTTCCCTGTGTGCTTTCCATTTTTTTAGCGACAGCATTTACTTCTGACATGGTTATTCCGGGTAATACCTGCTGCAAAAATTTATAGCGGTTGGCAACACCTGTTATGGGCGTTCCTTCAAGAAAATTATTTACATAACCATCAACAAAACGGGATGATTCGGTTTTATCTACATCCATATAAGCTGATTGAACCTGGTTAAGCATATTTATTTTTGCCCTTTCTAATTCAGCTTGAAGAAAGCCATATTGTTTTACAGTTTCTGTTGTTTTAATAACAGAATCTATTGCAGGCTGTACCGGCTTATCACCCAGAAAAATAAAAGAAGTAAAAGCTCTGTAACCACGAATAAATTCCTGGAAACTTGTTCCTGCAAACAGGAATGGCGGGCTTGCCTGTTGGGTTAATTCATTTAAGCGCTGACCAATTATAGAATTAAACAAACTCTCAATGATTGATTGCCTGAAATCGCCCCATGTTACAACAGGCGTATCTCTTTCAACATAATTAAATATTTGCAGAACCGTGCTGGTTTGTTCTTTATCGGTTAACACCATTGCTTTGCTCACTGTACGTTCCGGCATAGGTATAATAGCCGGCCTTGGCACTTCATCGCCTGGATTGGTAAAATGGCTGAAGTGTTCTTCTATCTTAGCTTTGGCAACAGCAGGATCAATATCACCTACAACAATTACAGCCTGCAGGTTTGGACGATACCAGGTTTTATAAAACCTTTCAAGCGTTGAAGGTTTAAAGTTCTTTAAGGTATCATCAATACCAATCGGCAATCTTTTAGCATATAAAGAACCATTGAATAGCTCAGGAAAATATTTATCACTCATACGTTGGCCTGCGCCTTTATGCAAACGGCTTTCTTCCAGTACAACTCCTCTCTCTTTATTTATTTCTGATGTATCGAGCAAAGCATTACCTGACCAGTCTTCCAGTATGGTAAACCCACTATCCACTTTAGCAGCATCGTCTGAAGGAATAGGCAGAATATAAACTGTTTCATCAAAGCTTGTATAAGCATTCAGGTCAGCGCCAAATTTTACACCGATTGATTGAAGGTAATTTACAATTTCGTTTTTGGGAAAATGTTTCAGGCCATTAAAATTCATGTGTTCCATAAAATGTGCAAGCCCTTGCTGTGATGAATCTTCCAATACTGAACCTGCGTTTACCACCAGCCTTAATTCAACTTTATTTTCAGGTTTTTTGTTTTGACGGATATAATAGGTTAATCCATTTGAAAGTTTTCCAACTATAACATTGCTGTCAACCGCTACTTTATCTTGCAGGTTAAATTGCGCAGTAGCTATTCCGGAGAAGAATATGGCAGCAACTATGCAAATGGCATTAATAACATAGGTTTGAATTGATCTTTGCATAACAAAATTTTAGAGCGATAAATGTATGTTTTAGCGTTGAATAAATTGTTCCGTTTTTGATAATTGAAAAATGTTTATGATAAATCAGTACCGATTTCTTTGACGTTTTATTTGGAAATAATGGAACAGAAGGTTTCTTAAATTAAGCTCTGCAGTGGTTTAGAAACATCATTCAATCAGACTGAATATAGAATAACCTCTTCCCGTAAAGGAGAGAATAATAAAATGTGTGAGAGTTAATACTCACCATTCAAGACTCACCACTCATAATTATTATTGCAATCCACCATGGCCACGATACAATCTTACAGGGCCATCCAATTTCAATTTCAACACAGTCATGTATTCATCCTGTACATTCTGCGGAACAGTGATATACACCAATCCTGGTATAGGACTCCAGGAAACTTTTCCCACAATTTTATGGCTTAATGATTCATTAGTTCCTACCACGGTAATATTTTCTATCTTATTCAATAATCCTTTTACAACAATATCACCGGTAACTTTTCCGGGTAGAAATAGATACAGGTTACTTGAATCTTTTGAAAGTGTTGTTGGACCATAGAAATGGCCTTGCGGCAATCCGCCAAGCGTTCCGAATATTGCTTCATCATGCTTCTTATTCCACTTGCCTAACTCTTTCAAAATATGCACTTGCTGATCAGGAATAGTGCCATCAGCTTTCGGACCGATATCCAGCAATAAATTTCCACCATTTGATATAACATCAGCAAAAATGGTGATTACTTCATAAGGTGTTTTCCAGTTATCATCATTCAAATGATAACCCCAATTATTATTGGTGGTCATGCAAAGTTCCCACCATTTATAAGCAGGCCTGCTTACAGGAAAATTCTGTTCGGGTGTTTCATAATCGCCATAGCCCTGCAACCTGCCATTGATAATTGTGTTTGGATTATTAGCCAACAACATATTCCTGACCTTCTCAGCCTCCCATTCTTCTGCGCTATGTTCCCAATCGCCATCAAACCACCACAGGTCAGGGTTGTAGTTATCAGATACCTCTTTTAACTGGCTTTGAAAAAAATGGCGAAAGCGATTCCATCTCTCATAATCATCTGAAACTTTATAACGACTGCTGTCATTGAGAAAGCCTGGATAATCAGGATAACTCCAATCGATCAACGAAAAGTAAGCGCCACATTTTATGCTGTCTTTTCTTAAAGCCTCATAAAAAGGTTTCAGCACATCTCTTTTTGCCGGTGAATTTTTCACCACACTGTAATGATTTTGCTTAGTATCCCACAAAGCCACACCATCATGGTGTTTTGTAGTGATCACACTATACCGTGCGCCACTTTCTTTTATAAGGTCAGCCCATTGCTGCGGGTTATAGTTTTTTGCCGTGAAGCCATCCAGTTGTTTTATATAATCAGGCCAGCTTATTTTTTTATTATGAAAGCTCCAGCTTTCATCTACACCGCCAACAGAATAAATGCCCCAATGAATAAAAATGCCCAGCTTGGCATCTGAAAACCATTGCATTTTATTCGCAATATCTGCCGGTACTATTTTTTGTTGTGCCTGAACGAAACAAGGAAGTAATAAGAAGAATAGAATTAACTGCTTCATGATGGTAATTATGGGTGCAAAGTAACATTAGATATAATACGAGTAACACGAAAACGATTGCTTAGAATGTTTGAAGACGACAATTTAACATCAAACATATAAAGAAGCCGAAGGCCGCCGCATCAGTCGCTATTGGGACATTTAACTCTCAGCTCAGCGAAGTATTCGGGTGTCTCGGCGAAGTTTGCAAACTTCGCCGTATCTATCATGCCAAGGCCATTTCAAAGGCTTCAAAATATCAATACCAAAAGAGGTTTGTTTTTAAGCTTCATAAACGAAATAAGAATTTGTGCTTGTGTTGGCGTCCCGCCAACGCTTTCCTATTATACAACAGCCACAAAGAATCCCATCTCTTTTATGAAAAATATCATTGAGTCATACAACTGGTTAACGCATTATAAAGAATAGATTTCGTACGTGTTGGCGAGGACGCCAACATCAGCGATACTGTTCAATGAATCTACATTAACGAAATCAGATACCGGTGTACCGAAATCGAGTTCCTGCCTGAATTTATTGAAAGCTGCTTTGTCTGTACTGTTAATAAAAGTTGCGGTATTACGGTTATTAGGATAGTCAATGCTGATTGCATGATAACCTTCTAGCGCTGCAACGCTGTCAAAAGATCTCATTACATCACCGGGCCCTGTAGTTCCGGGAATGCTGATCAGCAATTTTTTTCCGGATGTGTTGCTGGCATTCACTGTAATAAAATGCCCGCTGTGTATTTTTTCAATTCCCGGGTAAGTGCTGCCCGGGCTGATATAATAATTGTTTACCTGGGCAAAGCATACACTACCCGATATAGAAATTGCAAACAAAAAAATAATAATGATTTTCATTTTCAGGACAGTTTAAAGCTTTGGCTAGAGTAATACGAAAGTGAGTACACAAAATCTGTGGTGAAAGAAAATATTGTTTGTTTATCGTCTGCAGTTTTTCATAGCATCGACTGTTGCGTCATTCACTTGTACATTTAAATATTATAGCAACAATCTGTTTGTTACACTAATTATCTTTAACGTAAAATTTGTTGCGCATAAGTTTTAAATCAATAATTAAATCATCTAAACTTCCATCAGTATTTAGTGCTTCAATCTTCCTAATAAAAATACTTGCGTCTTTATTAAATTCATTAGCAAATGCTTTTTGATTATTTAAACTCAACAATGCTTGGTGATAAGTTTCTAAAATTATTTGAACAATCTTCTTACTATTTAAATCAAATATTTTTCCGCAAGCACTTATGCCAATTAAATAGAGATTATGGATTACAGAACTATTCCCAATCATTAAAACGTTTCTTTTAGCTAATTCTATTATGTAATCACTTATTAAGGATACAATTTCTATAATGTAAAGGTGATTTACATCAATTTCTCGCTTGCCTGGAAGTCTGTAACTGTTTTTATTCATAATTGTAGAAACTCCTATTGCATCCAGGATATAAATATGCATATTAATTGATTCTTCTAATATCTTTTTCTGAAGTCTATATTTGGTCTCATCTTTAATTGAAGAATCGCTGAATCTTATCCAACACTCATCATAAAATTCAAGAACTTTTATTGCTATTTGATATTGGTTTTTTGCGACTAAATCTGTTACTAATTGATAAATTAAAAAGTCGAGCTCAAATAATAATGAATATAATGAAATAAGATATATCGGCTTAATCGCAAAATTTTCATCCGGATTCGTAGTGTCCAATTCTGAAATTTGTAAAATTGTTTTCACTAAATCTCCTAATAAGATTATTTCTTTTTCTACAACACTATATAAATCCGAATTAATCAATAATTGATTAATCTCTGCAATGGAAATAAATAATTCATTTAGGCAATTTTTATCAACTTTTTTTGATGACAAAAATTTTAAATATTGAAAAATCCTGGCTAATGTTATAAAAGCAATATTTGTGTCACTTTCTTTAATGCTTTCTTCAATTATATTTTTCCATACAAAAGAAGATATAAAAAATATTTGACCGTTTATATTAATTGCCTGAGCATTTATTGTTGCTATTGATAATATTTCCTCAATTATCTCAAAATGTTTATCTGAGATTTTGCTAACAATCGATGCCGCAGTTTCGGTATCACCACTTTTTATTTGTTGCACACAAATAGACGTTATTACTCTCAGCTGGTTATCTATAGTCGGAATACCATCTTTGTAGATAATACCCCAAGTTTTTATTTTGGATATCTCATTAGCTATAAACTGATCTGAAATAACACTTCCAAAAAGAGAGAATATAATAGGAACTATAATAATTATAATTAGAATAGTTAAACAGAAAACAAAATAAATAACAGTCAGGTTATTAACCTTATAAAAATTTGTCGAATATTCGAAAGTGCAAATAGCTAAAGTGGTTACTAATAAACTCAAAAGTCTTTTGAGTCTGGTATTGTCATGAAAGAAATTTAATGCATGCTTACCAAATCGATTCTTCGAGACTTCGAAACCAAGTATTAAAAAAGCTATTAAAAAACCAAGAACTGTGGAAAGTATAGTTATGAAAACTTGTAAAACATCTTTTGAAGAGAAATCGTTTATCTTAAGAATATCAGGAATAAATTGGAATGGAAAAAATTTAGTTAGAATATAAACGAGAGCAATAGCAATTATAAAATAATTATCAAAAATTTTATTTTATGCTTTTATACTTTCTTTAGAATTATTTACTTTCTTTTTCTCTTTCATAACAGTCATATCAAATATAACTTAAATGCTAAAAAATTCCCCGAGTTGTTCTAAGAGTATCTATGCAAAAAGCGTCTTGTGCGTTAAGCTAAAAGCAAAGTTTAAGAGGCAATGGCACAAACCTTCTTTTTCTCGCAATTCTCTCAAAGATTTTATGTATATCAGAGAACATTACGCATTCAGCACTGAACTGCTCAAGTTATAATAACACCTGCATTATTTTCTGCCCGGTATCGTCCCGCAATAATCTTCACACAAAAATTCATGTAGTTTTATTTTATAATTAAGCTATCATGCACGAGGAGCATTTACTACAGCAGCGATTAATCAATCAGCATCTCATCAAACCAAAATATAGTTCTGCATCAAGGCTCGTTAATTACTTGGGCGCTGTACAGGCACAGGATTTTGCCATGAGTAAGTGGGCAATAGGTTTAAGAACTATCAACTCAACAGAGGAAAAGGTGGAAGCAGCAATAAATAAAGGCAGCATTTTGAGAACACATATTTTAAGGCCAACCTGGCACTTGGTAAGCGCAGAAGATATTTACTGGATGCTTGAATTATCTGCACAAAAAATTAAAACAATTATGCGCAGCAATGAAAAAAGGCTTGGCATTGATGAACCGTTATTTAAAAAAACAAACCGGATAATTGAAAAAGCATTAAGCGAACATGAGCAGTTAAACCGTGATGAAATAATTCAATTATTCAACAAACATAAAATTATCATTAGTGAAAACCGGCTGGCTCATTTTTTAATGCGTGCAGAACTGGAAGCAATTATCTGCAGCGGCAAAATCACCGGCAATAAAAATACGTATGCGCTGCTTGCAAAGCGTGTAACAAAAAAGAAAACAATTAAGCGTGAAGAAGCCCTGTGTATGTTAGCAAAGAAATATTTTCAAAGTCGCGGACCTGCTGCTATTGCTGATTTTGCCTGGTGGTCTGGATTATCTATAAACGATGCAACAAAAGCGCTTCATGCGGTTGAATCAACATTGCATAAAGAAACTATCAATAATCGTGAATATTATTTTAGATCATCAAACAATTATACCAGCGAAACTTCAACTGTATTTGCTTTGCCGGCATTTGATGAATACCTGATAAGTTATAAACACCGTTCACACATGCTTCATTCAATCAAAAAAAATATTTCTGTCAACGGAATTTTCTGGCCTGTGATTCTTGCAAATGGAAAAGTTACCGGCATGTGGAGCAGGAGAATGGTGAACAATAAACTTATTGTTCAAACAGAATACTTTAGTAAACCATCAACTGCGACAAAAAATGATTTAATGAAAAGCTTTAATGCTTATGCAAAATTTTTACATAAAGAGGTGATTGTTGACAGAAGCATGAAAGGAAATTTATAATCTTTTCTTTTTCTGCAACGCCTCCCTAATAATTTAGCGTGCAGCAAAGAGCATTGCGTATCATCGCTCAACAGCTGAAGTTACAGTAACACCCAGCTTAATCATATGACCAGAACGTTTAGTGTTTAACATCATCAATGCCGCTTCTGTAAGAATAATCTTTATCTTCAATCACATTTATGAAACCCGTTATGACATTTGAAGAATTAATAAAAAATCATTCGGCTGATGTAATTGAAAAATTCCCTTTTCCGCAATGTGTCTTTAGCAAAGCCCCCAAGCGCAGAAAAGAACATTGCGGCCTACGAAGCACAAATGCCCACTACTTGCCTTAGCATTCAAATTCAATTATCACGTCAACAAATCTTTGATTTATCTTATTGTATAACACTATTCCCTTTTTACATACACCAGGAAATGTTGAAGAGGAAGAAATTCTCCTCGGTTCGCCGTAGAATGTTAGCTGCTTGGCTTAGTCTCCGGACTAAGTCATCACGTCAACAAATCTCTGATTTGTTTTACAATAAGGTCCATCACATCTTAATGCTTAGTTGATGCCTCCTTGTACACCTTTATACATAAAGCATATTAACTGCGTGGGCAATTTTTGGTAAGAAAGGTCAGTAAAAACACCCTAACTCTTTTCCAAATCTTAAATATTGAAACCACTATGGGAAAATTCCCATTGGTTTTTGCACCTTTTCTCATTGAATGAACTTTCTATTAAGTATATGTTTGATCAATAAATATTTTCAACATAATACTTATACCATGAAACCTTTTCTACTACTTACCATTATTTTTTTAATAACTCAAAACGTAATTTCCCAAAAAAAATATGACATAAGTTTTGTTATTAAGAAGGATACTATAACTCGCAGTGCAGAAAAGGAAGTGATATATTTGATTAGCTTTAAAGCAAAAAACATTGATCCTGATTTCAAAAATTATAAATTAAGTATTCAATCGGATCAAGACACGACAACATTATCTTCAAATGAATATAAGATAAACTTTAAAGAAACTAAATTATCCGACCTTGATGAAACAAACACATTCTTTATCATCTTTCCAAAAGATTCATTATCTGATAGAGATAGAAAACTATTGCTAAAGATTGTTGTATTAAATAACGAAGGAAAGGAGGATTCAAGTAATAGTGGGGATAATAAAAAAATGGCACTTGTTATTAAGGGAATTGAATCAAACTCAATAAATGATTATAGTTATCTCGCCTACATTGGAACAAACTTTGACCTTGTAGATGGACTAAAAGCAAATAACCTTTTTTTTGCTGCAAATGTATTTCTACCTCCAGGAGAAATCAATAATAAAGTCGGGGTTTATTTAAGTTTATATGGTAATAGAACAATGACAGCGACAGATTCAACAAGTAACGTTATACGCGACTATAAATTCACGAAAATCACAGATACTTCTTATTGGAAACACAGTGCTCAATTTGATATGCGAACATCAAGAGTGTCAGATAACTTAGGAGCATATATTAGCCCTCTAATTAAAATTTGGGGAGCCAGCAAATTTTCCAGTAATATCCGTTTATTCTATTCGCCTTCCCTGGAATTTGTTTGGAGAAGAACACAAACAACAAATTCATTTTCGAATGTCAGGCTTAAAGATTCTATTGTTGTTATTGGCGATAATGTTAATTCCATTGAGTTTGGAGACAAATCTGTTCAATACTCAAATGAATATAGTTTTAATGTAGGGTTATTAAGCTTTTTTTTAGTTCATGAGAATAAACAAATAAGTGTCAGGGTGCATTGTTCTGTTGGATATAGCTCAAATTATTTGCCTGAGCACCCTAATGGATTAAGTACAGAAACTACAAGTGCATATAAAACATATTCAGATATGTTCTTTACAGGAAGGGCGTGGATAACTGAAGCCACCACAGGAATAACACTGCAAGCAGAAATTACAAACACTTTAATTAATCCTAGACCATATTATGGAGTTACTTTATCTAAGGCAATTAATTTCAAGAGCATAGGAACTATTTTTCAGCCAATAACTGCTAGATAGAAGATTTCCGTCGTAGGGTCTTCATTGCATATCCAACTCAGCGAAGTTGCAATCTCGCAGCACCTAGTTTTCCATAGAATGTTCTTCGCTCCCCCCAGCTCGGCGTAGAATGCTAGCTATTTGGCTTAGTCTGGAGACTAAGCCATCACGCCAACAAATCTCGATTTGTATTACAAAAAAGTCCATCATACCTTATCCTTACTCAATGCTTCCCTTCTACTCTCCCACCTGGCGCAAGTATGCAGCGTTAGTAATGAGCGTGGCGTACCTGCCCCTTGCACTTAAACTATAAATTAGTTATTAAAAAAACCGAGTCGCAAATACAAATCCAAAGACAACGGCAAATATTACCTCATGATCTTTACAGTAATAAACTGAACTGAATTTTTTTATAAGAGAAGAATATAAAAATATCATGCTCCATAGTTGAAATATTGTATGCAAAACAAAGGCATGGGAATATATTGCAGATGCTCTACAACAAGCCATTTTAGTACTATTCTGTTTTTGTATATACCAGGAAATGTTGAAGAGGAAGAAATTCTCCGTCATACGAAAGCATGAAGCCGTTTGCAGATAACTCCTTATTTAATTGTTTAACTGTTGTTTTGTGCAATGGCCTTATTGCAACTGCCGGATCTTCGCCTTTATATTCGATCAACAGAAGCCGGCCGTCTTTTTTAAGTGAGTTTTTTATAGCCTGCAGCATTTCAACGGGATATTCTAACTCATGGTAAACATCCACCATAATAGCAAGGTCAATGGCGTTAGCAGGCAGGTTTGGAGAAGTAATACTTCCTTTTATTATTTCAACATTGGTATTATTTAATTTGTTTTTTCTTTCGTTAAGTGCGGCGATCATTTCATCCTGGATCTCTACAGCATATACTCTTCCTTCAGGCACTTTTGGCGCAAGCTTAAAAGTGTAGTAACCGGTTCCTGCACCAATATCAGCAATCACTCCATTCTCAGGAATTTCAATGCTGTCAATCGCTGATTGTGTATGCTCCTCCTGCGGCCTGCTATCCCTGTCCAGCCATTCCGCATTCGACGCTCCCATTACATGTGCTATTTCCCTTCCCAAATAAAATTTTCCCGTACCACCAGCCGAAGCTTTGCCATAAGTATATAAAGAATCATAACCACTCTTTTGAGCATTGCAGTTTTGAAACGTAAGACATTGCGTACAACAGATCAGCAATACAATGAAAGGATTTGTAACTATTCGTTTCATTTCATGAATATAGCAAAAGATGAAATGTGCTTTCTTTATTCTACATACGCAACCCACTTCAAAAAAGGCCACTCCCTACTCCACAACTTCCCTTACCATTACAACTTTCTTACCTGCTCCCTTCTTTGCCTTCTTCCTCGTTCTGTTGATCCACATAATAACACCGGTGATGGGAAAGCTTGTACCAAAGAGGCAAACAATGAATGCAATGATCTTGGAAGGTGTGCCATAAATACTGCCTATAGCAATCCCACCATAAATATCAATTTTCCGTTTAGAATTTATAGGAAACAGTTGCAATCAATTGTCTTGGTGCGATCGGGTTCACGCTATAATTTTCATGCACGATATAATTAAATGCATTGGTGATATTCGACAACTTGGCCAGCACTGATATTTTGCTGAAGCTGTAACCGGCTGAGATATCGAAAGTGGTAAATCCATCAACAGGCATCAACCTTGAGTATTGCTGAGTTTGCCCGATGGTGTTATTCCATCCGCCATAGCGTTTGCCGGTATAGAAAACAGAAGCACCAATCTGCAGTCCTCTTATCGCAAAATCGTTAAAGGTATAGAACACGGTTCCATTCGCTGTATGCTGTGGTGTATTTACAAGGCGTTCTCCTTCTATATAACTGCCTTTTGTATCGGGCGTATTGGAGTAGCGCATATCATTGTAACTGTAACCGGCAATGATACTTAGGTTTTCTATTGGCCTGATATTAAGATCTAACTCCACACCCTTGCTTTTTGTTTGCCCTGCCAGCTCTTTCAGGTTGGCATTGCTGTTCTCGTTTCCCGCGCTATCAAATTGTGCAGTTTGCGCAAGGTTGTTATTAATGATCATGTAAAAAGTAAGGTTAGCAGTGAGCATACCTTTAAAGAAATCATTTTTCACACCCAGTTCATACTGATCAATGATGGAAGGAGATAATGCATTATAATAAATATCTGTTCCCGTATTGGGTGTGAAAGAATTAGCATAGCTGGCGAACAAGGCCGTCCATTTTGTGGCCTTATACACAACCCCTAGTCTTGGCGAAAAAGCCCTGTCTGCTTTATTCATTCCTTTTACAGCACTGTCACTAAGCAACAGGTAATTGGTAGTAGTTGCTTCAGCTTCCTGCACAGACCAGCGTACACCAGCCAGCAAGTTCAGTTTAGGTGTTATAGCGATAAGGTCCTGTACATAAGCCCCAAACCTGTTCACCGGTGTTTTGATCAATGTCTTTTCGTCTGCAGCAGGAATATCAGTACGAGCCTGATACTTGCTGTCATCAAACACATTTATGGTATCATATACTGTTGGGTTAGTAAATCCATAAGTGTTAGTAAGATAACGCTCAGCATCCACACCTGTTAACAGCGTATGTTTCATATGCCATGTTCTGAATTTACCGGTTGCATAAGCCTGCGCTACATAATAATTCTCAGTAGATTTTATCTTGTTCAATGGCCTGTAAAAATCTCCGTTTGGCTGTATCTGTACTCTTTCTGTTGAATAATAATCACGGTCAAACTGCTGGTAAGAAGCAGAAGCATTTAAGCTCCATGAATCATTGAATTTATGACGTACTTCAGCGGAAGCCGTTGTTTGTTTTGCAATATTATACTGCCAGGGTGTGCCGAGGAATTTGTTTCTGCCAAGGTCGGCGATCGTATTAGGTTCTGTAAGAATAGACCCTGTACCAAAGTCTGGAGTGAATTTGTTATAGAAATAATCACCCTGCACCAGCAATTCTGTTTTTTCTCCTAATTTGAACAACAACGATGGGTTCACATAATATTTCGTGCTGCTTACTTCGTCCCTATAGCTATTACTTATTTCATAAGTGCCATTTACCCTGTAGGCAACATTTTTTGAAATGGGTCCGTAAATATCAAAAGAAGGTTTGTACAGATCATAGCTTCCTGCACGCATGGAAACTTCGCCGCCAAAATTAAATTTTGGTTGTTTTGTTACCATATTGATGATGCCGCCCGGTGCAACATTGCCATACAGAATAGCAGCACTTCCTTTCAGAATTTCAACACGCTCCAGGCCACTTACTTCCGGCATTACGCCTGTGTTTACGCGGGCTCCATTTTTAAACATATTGTTTGCGCCAAGATTATAACCACGTGCATAAAAAGTTTCCTGCACGGCGCCCCTTGTGGAACCCAGATATACGCCATTTACATTTTTTATTACATCACTCAGTTTTTGCGCCTGCTGGTTACGGATTAGTGTTTCACCAATTACGGTGATGCTTTGAGGAAGTTCCCTTGCGGGCACATCCAGTTTACCAACTGACACAACACGATTGTTTTGACCTCTTGAAGCAGTTACGATCACTTCCTGCAGTTCATCGGCGCTCTCACGAAGCTTGAAATTCACAACTTTTGTTTCTCCGTTTATTACTTCGATATTAACCGTTTGCGTTTGCAATCCTACATAAGAAGCAATCACTGTATAATGGCCATTGGGAACATGTTCAAAAACGTATTCGCCGGCTTCATTACTAGACACTTTCAGCCTTGTATCTTTCAGGAACAGGCTAACATATGCCGCCGGTTTCCCATCATCTGTAACCAGTTTTCCTTTAACTATACCATTTCCATTTTGCGCGTAAGCCATGCTACAACATATAACCGTAACTATTATCATCAATATTCTCATAACAAATCAGATTCAGGTTGCAAAGCAACACCTAATCCCAGCAATTGGTTTACGGATTAGGAAACCCCATTTACGCAATCGGTAAAACATTCATTATTGATGAACTGTAACGCTGCCGATAATTCGTGCAAGGCAATTCGCTACTTTTCTTATCTTACAACAATAATTTACATACCTGCTTTAGAATAACTGTAATGAAACAGCACCTTACAAAAAGCTTACTGTTATTAATTATTGCAATTTGTTCCTGCAATACAAAAACTAATAAACCTGCGGCAATAGCATCTGCCGATGCAAAAGAAATGTTTGTAAGCCCTGAAGGAAAAGATTCTATGTTGTTACTCACAGACCGGCCACCGAACCTGGAAACACCTTTAAAATATTTCCTGCAAGACTATACACCTAATAACGTTTTCTTCGTTCGCTGGCATTTGGCTTCCCTGCCTTCAAAGATCAATATTGATACTTTCCGGTTAAGAATAAATGGTAATGTTACCAATGCATTAGCGCTTTCTTTACAAGACCTGAAAACGAAATTTAAGCCATATACTATCACAGCTTTATGCCAGTGTGCCGGTAATGCAAGAAGTTTTTTTGATCCACAGGTGCCGGGCGGCCAATGGAAGAATGGAGCCATGGGTAATACCAAATGGACCGGTGTTAAACTGAAAGATATATTAGAGATGGCAGGTGCAAAAACAAATTCTGCAGAAGTTAGTTTTAATGGCCTTGACGGGCCTGCTATGCAAGGCACACCGGATTTTGTAAAATCGTTGAAATATGATCATGCGGCAGATGGCGAAGTAATGATCGCTTATGAAATGAATGGCGAACCATTACCGCTATTGAATGGTTATCCTTTAAAACTTGTAGTGCCCGGATGGTATGCAACCTATTGGGTAGGTATGTTAAGCGATGTACAGGTGCTTGATCAACCATTCAAAGGCTTCTGGATGGAGAAAGCTTATCTTGTACCAAAGGGCATTGCTAATGGTAATGAAAAACCGGATTCTTTAAGTAAAGACATGGAGCCGATAAATAAAATGGATGTGCGTTCAATATTTGTTTCTCCTGAGCCTGAAAATATTATTGCTGTTGGCAAGGCAACAGATATACAAGGTGTTGCTTTTGACGAAGGCGATGGCATAGCAAAAGTGGAATTGAGCCGGGACAGTGGTAAAATCTGGAAGCCTGCAGCGCTGAATGCAGACCTTGGGAAATATTCCTGGAGACGCTGGCATTATAAGTTTACGCCGGCTGAAAATGGGAGCTATGTTTTTTGGGTGAAAGCAACAAATAATAAAGGTGCAACACAGCCATTCCATCAATGGAATCGCAGCGGTTATATGCGTAATGAAATTGAAAGCCTGTCAATAACTGCACAATAACAAACCTAAGCATGAATTATAAACATTTCATAGCAATTTTTACAATTATCATTATTACAGCATGCAATAATAACAGGCCTCCTGAAATAATAAATGACACTGTTGTTACCAACCTTAATGCGATCATAACTGAATTGCCTGATAAACCAGGGTACGCAAGCTTTAAACGTAATTGCATGAGTTGCCATTCAGCACGCTATATTCAAATGCAACCTAACCTGCCTGAAAAAACATGGGCAGCCATTGTAACCAAAATGCAGAAAAATTTTGGCGCTCCGGTTGCCGATTCATCTGCGCAGGAAATTGTACAATTTCTTGTTTCTATTAAAGGAAAGCAGTGATAAAGAGCAATTTCACCATTAGCCACAAAGAACTCATTAATACATCAACAACATTCAGGCTTAAAATTCTGTAACCTTACCTACGTCTGAATCGTAAATTCTTTACAGAATCTACTCGCAATACCTGCATGGGTATAGACACCCCAAGCACGATGCCTAATACTATAAAAACAGTGAGTGTACCAAAATGAAATGTATTGGATAATGTTGTAAAATAATCCTGGTTTTCTCTGGTAAGTTGTGTTAAGCCCATCATGGTTTTGTATGCAAATATACCGGGCATTAAAGGGATAACAGGCGGAATAGACAGTACAACGGGCGGAACATGCCGCCAATGTGCCGCAGGTATACTTAACAAACCAATAGATAAAGCTGCAAGCGAAGAAGCTAATATGTATGCTTCCGGATCTATCCATAGCAACATTCCAAACTTTATAAATCCTGCAATAAAACCGCCAATCCAGATTGCCACAAGTGCTCTTGGTGGTGCATTGAATAAGATGCCAAATCCGAGTGCGGCAGTTCCAAGCCAGAGTGCTTTAAACAATATTTCCGGTAACATCATCATCCGTTAAAATTGAAGATCATTAAAACAGTGGACAGGCCGAATGCTATTGAAAGCGTATGAAGCAATGCATTAGTACCCCTCTCCATGCCATGTAATATTTCACCATCAATTAAATCTGTGAATGCGTTCACTAACGGAACGCCAGGTATAAGAAAAAGCACACATGTTGAAAAAGCCTGTTCCAGTTTTAAGTTAAGGCCGGCCACATAAAATAAAGCTGTAACCAGTGCCGCTGTTGTAGCGCTGACATACGTGCACAGGTAAGGATTAAATTTATTTTTTTTGAGTTCCTGGTTTACAAATAATCCAATAAACGTGGCAATAAAAGTGATGCACATTTGTTTTACATCACCGCCAAATGTAAAGCAGAAGCCTGCACCGGCAAGGCTAACCATTACAAGAATAAGCCATCTTGGATAAGGTGGCAGCGAAGTAAGACGTATAAGCTCATTCCGCACTTCCTGAAGACTCACTGTTTCTTCAATAAACCGCCAGCTAAGCCTGCTTACGCCTGAAAGTATCTTGAAGTTTACACCGGCCGCTTTTGCTGAATGCAAACCGGTAAATACTGTAATGCCATTTACATCAATAAGTGTTACTGCTATTGATTTCGGATTAATAATAAAATGCGGCTCAAGATTAAGCGCTTTTGCAAACCGTTCCATTGTAATACGCATGCGGGAACTGCTTGAGCCCGAACTTTGCAGTGCAATGCCGATATCAATGAGCAGTGAACCAAATTGTGACATGCTGAAATCTTCCTGTTCCATAAGCTATATTACAAAAGATATTTTACATACTCACATGTACTACATCACAACACATCGTTCTATAGTAAGTGTAAAACCGCAGGAAAATTAAAACTGACTATTACACTGAAAGCATCTCTGAAATTTAAAATAAATGCAAGCCGTAAAAAGTAGCATTGTTTAAATGTTTTATGCACCGGCAGCGCATCGCGGCTTACAGTTCTAAAGTCACTCTTTATAGCAATATTTACGAAGTATCCGACCTTATTTTAGTAGTACCGTTCGTCCTTAAATTCCGGTATATAAAACAAGCAGAGAACATATATTTACATTATACAAACCAATTGCTACATGAAAAAAATATTGAGTGCATTACCGGTATTATGCCTGGCATTTGCAGGCTTTGCTCAGGGTGAGAATAATAAGCTTGATACACTAATAACTGCCTATTCAAAATTAAATAAATTTAATGGCGCTGTCCTTGTTGCCAGGAACGGAGTTGTTTTGCTAAATAAAGGTTACGGTTATCGCAACGCTGAAAACAAAACATTGAATACAGAACAAAGTATTTTCCAGTTAGGTTCTATTACCAAACAATTTACTTCTGCTGTAATTCTTAAACTACAGGAAGAAAAAAAATTAAGCACGTCGGATAAGCTTAGCAAATATTTCCCAAATTATCCAAAGGGCGACAGTATTACTATACAACAACTGCTCACGCATACTTCAGGAATATATAATTATACCAATGACCCCAATTTTATGGCTAATGAAATTACAAAGTATAAAAGCCGTGAGGAGATGCTGGCCTTATTTAAAGATAAACCGCTTGACTTCTCACCAGGCACTTCATGGCGTTATTCAAACAGCGGTTATGTATTACTTGGTTATATTATTGAAGATGCATCAAAGATGTCTTATGAAGATGCTGTACGTAAGTACATATTCACACCGTTACAAATGACACATAGCGGTTTTGATTTCACACATTTACAAAGTCCCGATAAAACAACGGGTTATTTTATGGTGGATCAAAACAAATCAACACCGGCGCCAATTGTAGATTCAACTATATCGTTTTCTGCAGGCGCAATCTATTCCACTACAGGTGATCTTTACCTATGGCATAAAGCACTTATACAAAATATTGTATTGTCAAAAGCAGAGCAGGAAATGGCTTATACGCCGGTTAAAAACAATTATGGCTATGGATGGGGCATAGATAGTATAGAAGGAAAAAGAAGAGTTGGGCACGCCGGAGGCATACATGGTTTTGTAACAAACGAATCACGTGTACCTGAGGATGATATAGATATTGTATTGCTGAGTAATGCATCAGACAGGTCGCTGGATGCTATCACAAAAAGCATCTACGCTATATTGTATAATAAACCTTATGTTTTACCAAAAGAAAGAACCATCGTATTTCTTCCGGCAGAAACATTAAAACGATATGAGGGTGAATATGAAATAGGGCCAAATCTTCATGTAATAATGAAAGTAAAAGATGGGGAATTAAGTGCTACGCCAACAAATCAAGCGGAGAAAATATTGCATGCAGAAAAAGAAGATTTCTTTTTTGAGAAGGAAGAAGATGTGCAGATAGAATTTACAAGGAATGACAGTAAAGAAGTAGATGGCTTTATATTAAACCAGGGTGGTACACAGGTAAAGTGCAAAAAGATTAAATGATCCGGGAAACAGAATGTGCATTATTAATAAATAAATTTAAAAAGTTTATTGCCCTGTTGAATTGTTGTAAAAAGCGTTTATGGAAATACATAATAAGCACGAGATCATTACTGCATTAAATGAGAAAGTTGACGCGTTCAACTATTATATTGCTCCATTGGATAAAGAACAGTTTGAATCATCACTAAATGGAAAATGGAGTGCAGGCCAAAATCTTGATCATCTTATCCGCTCCATAAAACCATTGCAGCTTGCTTATACCCTACCCAAATTTGCATTAGCTATTTTGTTTGGAAAAGCCAATCGTTCTTCCCGCAGTTTTGATGAATTAGTAACAAAATATAAAACAAAACTTGCTGCAGGTGGTAAAGCAGGCAGGCCATTTGTTCCACCAGCAATTGCGTTTGAAAAGAAAGATGCGCTGATAAAAATGTATGATAAGCAAAAACAAAAGCTTGCAGCAAAAATCAATAAACAATCTGAAACTGATCTTGACACATACATTCTGCCGCATCCATTGTTAGGAAAAATAACAATGCGTGAAATGTTGTATTTCACTATTCATCATAACGTGCATCATTTGGAGTTATTGAAAAGCAGAACTTCATGAACAGGTTAAGCAGGTTGTTGCAGAATGTCATCGCAGACAACTTATGCATTCACAAAACCGTTATCGCCGTTTCCATGCCTTTTTGTTCCGCCGAAACATATCCTGCATAAATGGTAGCAATAACATCGGCTGCAAGGCTGCTATTGCTTTCAATTGAATCACCAAAAGCAGCAGTGCGGTAAAATGCTTCCATCTCATGCTGGTAGCCTGCAAACCATCCTTCATCAGGCGATATAAACGACCATCCTTGTTTTGTTTCAATTTTTTCTACAACATACACTTCATTAAAATGTTGCTGGTTGGGCGTATAAGATTGCATGGCATTGTTTGGGTTGATATTACATACCGTTCGATGGTTGCTTGTATTTATTTCAAGCCAGTTATGCACGCCGCCCAATACCAGTTCACTGGCAAACAGGTCGGCAATAGTGTCATCTTCAAATGTTATATGCATCAATGCAAAGTCTTCTACATCTGTATAGCTTGTTCTTAAATAACCTTCGTTTTTAAAAGAAGGCATTCGTGTTATTGCATGTGTGCGTGCAGTGATTGTTGCAGGCCTGATGGGTTTTCCATTGCATGCACGGCCTTCAACATGCTTAAAATAAATTGCTGCTGATAATGGATGGCAACCTTTGCCGATCATAGAGCCACCGCCTGAAAACTTCCATTGCCCATACGTAGATGAATGTGAACCGGAGTGTGATTGTTCCCCATGCATCCATATAATTTGTGCGCCGGTTTTTTCTATCAGTTCCCTTTCTTTCTGTACGGCAGGCGCGTACACCCAATTCTCCGCATACATTATTTTGCCTTTGCTTTTCCGCTCTGCTTCAAGCATGCGTTCAATGCTGCTCAACGTATGTTCAAGCCCTTGTTTTTTATTAAAAGTATCACCATTGAAATTTTCAGACCCATCACCAAAATATCCTGTAAACGGTTTTTCAACCACAACATGTTTGCCTTGTTCCAATACAGCTATTACAATAGGTTCATGCGTTACAGGCGGTGTACAAACATGCACTACATCTGACGCATCAATCAGTGCTTCAATACTGTTGAACAATTCAATATTTCTTGCATTTGTAAAAGCTTCGAGATGCGCTTTGGTTGGAGACCAGGCGCCAGCAAAATCAACCGTAACACTGTTCACACGCAGTAATCCATCGTAATGAAATTTTGCAGCAAAGCCAGAGCCAACCATGCCTGCTTTTAATATTGGTTTGTGCATTGAATAATTACTTATGTTAAATGAATGAGCGAACAATTATTTTATTGCTTCCAGTTCCTCAATCGTAAAAGGTTTTTCCCTGCCGCTGTATTTCTTCTTAATACTGATGATATCTTCTCCTGTTATCTTACTGCCATTGTTATTCCATGAATTGCGGATATAGTTCAAAATATCTGCAATGTCCTTTTCGCTGTATTCATCATTGGCAACAATGCCCGGCATATCACCACTTACTTCAGGTTTTTTATATTCATGGTTATCTACAGTTACAGGGCCTGTTAATCCATACAAAACAATTGATATTACTTTATTTTTATCTCCCTGCACCCAGCCTGATTTATTTAGTGGCGGCGCCAATGCGTTTATGCCATTACCATCAGTACCATGGCATGTTTGGCATAGTGAACCAAATATTTCAGCGCCGCGGGGATATAATGCTGCTATCTTCTTTTGATTGCTTTGCAGTTTTGCTTTTGCAATATCATCTATCACTTTGCGCAGGCGCTTATTAAACAAGAAAGTCGTATCCATATTAACAGATAATACTTCTTTATAAAATGCTTCTTCTTTATTTTCAAGGTTACTTATAACCGCATCTGCAACATAAATATTGCTGCCATAATTTTTTACAAGTTTCATCAATATATCATGCGCAGCATTGCTGTTGAATTTTTGAACGTAGTACATGTCATAAGCTATGTATGGCGCAGCCAGCGTGTCGTTGCTGCTGATTATCTCCTTAAAAACATCTGTAAACTGGCTATAATTATTTTTATTAATGATGGATGGAATTACACTTAATGCTTCCATGCGTAAAGGCCAGGCTGATTGTTTAAGCAATGCAATTACATCAGCTGTTTGCAATGCATTCAATCCTTCCAGCGTCCATAAAGCATGTGTTACAGCCACCGGTTTATCTGCCTGTGATAACATATTGCGTAAAGCAGGCACTTCAGTTGTTGCTTTTCTGTCAATCAATAATTGTTGTGCTTTACTACGTACCCAGCTATTATCGCTATAAAACAACTGTAGTAAAGAATCATTGGTTGAAGGAATTTGTATCGCAACAGGTCTTGCATTTTTTGGAACTACTTTATAAATGCGGCCACAGTTAAGCGGGTTGGTAAGTTTTCTTTCTTTTATTTCATTCTTGAGATAAGGCGTTAAATACGTTTTATGCTGAATAATGCCGCGATACATATCAACTACATATAGCGCGCCATCGGGGCCAACATATAAACTTACCGGCCGAAAGCGTTCATCTTCACTGGCAAGAAATTCTTTCTTTTGATAAGCCTGTTTGCCGCTAACAGTATAACCATCTTGCGTGAGAATATTTCTTTTAATAAGATTTGCCGATGGCTCTGCAACAAACGCATTATTGTAATAGGAATGATCAAATAATCCAGCATTATAAATAACAGGCCCGCAGGCAGCAGTAAAATTCACGAGCCTTAAACTATCATCCAGTACACCATCCATATAACCACGGTTTACGCCCGTTGTTGGCCTCACGGGATAAACACGGTTGTCAGGAACTATCCTCTCATCAAAACCAGCTACAGATAACTGGTTTTTATTTTGAGCACCGGCGCCGGGCATAAAATAATCGCCCAACAAGTTTTCAGAATTATTGTTATAAAAAAGCCTGCCATAATCATCTTGTGTAATACCCCACTGGCCACGAAAATGTGTATGTTCTTTCAGCCATGTATCGCCTTTCTTTTTATAACGCACATCGCTTTTAGCACTATATATCCAGTTATCAATGCCACGCAATAAGCCATTTGGCTGATGTTCCACATTGCCTGCGTCTGCATAGGTTGAATCAATTAGTTTTTTGTTATAAGGCTTGTCATTTTTTATTTGGTAATACCACAAGTTGGGCGGCTCTGCTACCAGTATTCCATCTTCAACAAGGCATATTGCGCGGGGTAATACAAGCGAATCTAAAAACACCTTACTGCTATCCATAACGCCATCACCATTTACGTCTGTTAATATCATCACCTTGCCGGTAGGTTTATCTTCGCCTGTGCCTGCAGTGTCGGGCATGTAGTCCATCATTTCAACAACCCATAACCTCCCTTTATCATCAAAGCTCATAGCAACCGGCGCTGCAATTAAAGGTTCTGCCGCTACAAGCTTCACTTCAAAACCATCTTCCACGTGCATTTTTGTAATAGCTTCAGCAGCATCAAGAGGAGGCGCTTCCTTAACACTTTCCCGTATGGCCAGTGAGTCTTTTTTTGTTGTTTGATGCCCTGCGTTGTTACAGGCATAAAGACAAATTAAACACACTCCAATACTAACCCTGAACAATCGTTGCATTAATTTCATTATACTACTTATAATTAAAATCTTAAATAATCAATAATCATCAGTCGTTTATATTTGAACATTGAGCATTGACTATTATTATTATTATTGGATATTCATTGAATTAACAATCTTCATCTAACACTAATCAATTGTTTTCATAACGCCCCTGAAATAGCCAACAGATTCGGCAATGCCTGGCATGGAGTCTTTCATATCTTTTTCAAACTCTATGCTGCAATAGCCGTTATAATTTATTTTATTCAATGCTTTTATCAATGCGGGAAAATCAATCACACCTCTGCCAATTTCTATAGCCTGCCCATCGTTGGTTGCACTAGTAACATCTTTTATATGCAGGTCGAATAAGCGGTCTTTAAACTGTAGCACAGCATCAGCGGGAGCAACACCGGTGCGTTGTGTGTGGCCTATATCAATACAAAGCCCTATGCGTTTATCTCTTTTGCTTATGTGGTCATAAGCATCTTTTGGTCCGGGGTATAATTTATCCATCGGCCCATGATTATGTATAGCAATCTTAATATTATATGCTTTTACTTTTTCTTCTGTATAATCAAGCAGGTCGTAATCAGGCACACCTACTATCATATCAACGCCAACCTTTTTTGCATAGGCAAACGCCTGGTCAACCGCATCTTTGCTTTTCATATAAATTACACCCACTGCATACGGTGTTATGCCGGCAGACGTTAATTGTGTTACCACTTCCCTTATCTTTTCATCACTGCTGTTGAGCGGCAGGTGAAAATCTTTTATAGAAAGAGCAGTAACATTTACCCGCTTCATCATAGTAATAGAAGTAACGAGGTCAAAATTGAGAAAGGTATAACCAGCCATGCCCATCTTTAAAAGAGCATGTTTTTGTTGGATTGCTCTGCTACCTGCCTGGCTTAAAAAAGGGGTTGCAGCAGATGCTGTAATACCAAAAGTTGTGTACTGAATAAATTTTCTTCTTGATTGCATAACCTTCGTTTATGATGCGGCTCAATATAAACAATTGAGCAGAAAATATGGCTGTGTTTTTTTGTATTGTTTTTCTTAAAACGTGTGAGTATAAAAGATCATATAAAAAATGTATCTTTTCAGCGTTGAGAATTAAAAATATAATTGCCTGCCATGAGAAATTATTTTGCATTCATTGTTATAACAGTATTATTATTTGGTTGTGCGCACAAAACCACAAAAACTGCCACTGCAACAGACGAGGGATGGAGGTCGCTTTTTAATGGTAAAGACATTAAAGACTGGAATGTAAAAATTCATCATCATGATTATAATGTAAACTTTGGAAACACATTCAGGGTAGAAGATGGAATGATAAAGGTCAGGTATGATCAGTACAAAGATTTTAACGACCAATTCGGCCATCTTTTTTACAAAACACCTTTCTCTTATTATCATTTAAAATTTGAATACCGCTTTGTGGGGCAATGGGTGAAAACCGCACCGGAGTATACACTGCTGAATAGCGGCGTGATGTTTCATTCACAGGATCCGAAAACAATACTCAAAGAACAGGACTGGCCAATATCTATTGAATTTCAATTGCTGGGTGGTGTAAAAGAAGGTGAACCAAGGCCGACAGGCAACATGTGCTCACCGGGAACAGACGTGGTATATAAAGGAACTATTTCTCCATCACATTGTATTAATTCAAGCTCTAAAACTTATTATGGCGACCAATGGGTGAAAGGAGAATTGATCGTATTAGGCGATTCACTTATTACTCATATCATTAATGGTGATACAGTATTGCAATATTCCAAACCACAAATTGGTGGTGGAGTAGCGCACGGTTATGATCCGGCTCAAAAGGTAGATGGTAAACTATTAAGCAGCGGATTTATAGCGCTGCAAAGCGAAGGGCAGGAAATTGATTTCAGAAATATTATGATTAAAGAACTTCCAAAACCAAAGCCTTAATAAGAGCGCTCTTTTTTGCGATGTTCGTTTAAATGTAAGTATTAAATACGTTGATCAAACAATACATCATTCAAACAAATAAGCCACATCTTCTGCACTTAATGATTTTACAAAACCGGCATCTTCGCTTATAATATCTTTTACGAGTGATTGCTTTTTCTGCTGCAGTGCAAGAATTTTTTCTTCTACTGTATCTCTGCAGATCATTTTATAAGCAAACACCTTCTGCTGCTGGCCTATACGATGCGTTCGGTCTATAGCTTGTTGTTCTGCTGCAGGGTTCCACCATGGATCAACCAAATAAACATAATCTGCTGCAGTTAAGGTAAGGCCAACACCACCCGCTTTTAAGCTTATCAAAAATATTTTTGCTTCATCTGTTGTTTGAAATTGCTGCACTAATTCCTGGCGCTGCTCTGCTTTGATACTTCCATCCAAATACAGGAATGGAACAGCATCTTTTTTTAACGCATCTGCTATCAGATTCAGCATGCCTGTAAATTGCGAGAAGACCAATACTTTATGATCACCTGTATTCTCTTCCAGCTCATTCAATAACACTTCCAGTTTAACTGATGCATCCGTTACATCTTTATGATCTTTCAATAACTGCGGCGCATTGCAAGCCTGCCTTAACCTGGTAAGACCTTCCAATATATACACAGCACTGTTACCTATTCCGTCCTGCGCTATGCGCTGCAATAAGCTTTCGCGATAATAAAATTTCAGTTCATCATATATACTGCGTTGCTTCTCTCCCATTTCGCACCATAATGTTATTTCAGTTTTTGCAGGCAGGTCTTTTGCAACCTGCTCTTTTGTTCTGCGTAAAAGAAAAGGGTAAATTATTTTTTTTAGTTGCGCTGATCTTTCTTTATCACCATATCTATCTATTGGTTGAGAAAATGTTGATTTGAAAAATTCGCGGTTGCCCAATAAGCCCGGGTTGATGAAATTCATTTGTGTGTACAGATCGAATGTGTTGTTTTGGACAGGTGTTCCGCTTAACGCAATTTTATTTCTCGATTGCAGCCGCACAACAGCTTTTGATAATTGTGCCGCAGGATTTTTTATTACATGGCTTTCATCACAAACTATATAACCGAAATTAAATTGTTCCAGTTGCTCTATGTCACTTCTTATACATCCGTACGTTGTAAGCACAATATTGTATTGCTTAAAAAGTGCTGCATCAAAATTCCTGTTGCCTTTGTAGTAAATAAAACAAGTAAGTTGCGGAGCAAATTTTTTCAATTCATTTTCCCAGTTATATAACAAAGAAGTTGGGCAAATAACAAGGTGTGTTTCATGTTTATATTTATTGCATGTATGTTGCAGGAACGTGATAGTTTGTAATGTTTTGCCAAGGCCCATATCATCTGCAAGGCATCCTCCCCATTGCATTTCATCTAAGAGACAAAGCCATTCAAAACCTGCTTGTTGATAATCACGTAGTGAAGCTTTTATTTGCGAAGGCACTTTATACAAATGTTCTGTATGTTGCTGCAGGTGCTGCCATTTTTCTTTGTATTCTTTTGTTATGATATTGGTACTTATAGCTTCACCATCCTTTATATTTTCAAGCAATGTGTGATGCAATGAAGATAAGCGTATGGAATTTTTCTTCAATTGTCCCATACGAAACAACATACCATATTCCTGTGGCCATTCTTCAGGTATAGCGCCTATCGTTCCATCTTTTAATAAAAGAAAAGATTGCCTGTTAATGATAGCTTTTTGCAGGTCGGCCAATGATACCTGCTGATCACCATAACTTATCTCAATACGCAGGTCAAACCAATCTATTCCTTTGCCATCAAAATGAATATGTATAACCGGGATATGTTTATTATAACGAAAATGTTTTAGCTGTTCCATTCCATGCACAGGAATGTTTTTATCGATCAGCTTGCGATAGAATTTTACAAACCATTGTTTTTTTTCTGCTTCTGTAAAAGGCAAATAGTAATAACCGTTTTTCTGTTGCTTAAATTTTTCATGCAGCGCACACAAAAACTGTTTTGTTTCATTTTCTGCAGCAACATCTCTTTTAATAGTATACTTTTTCCCATCGGCAATAGCAGTGAATATATCGCCGGGCTCATCATCTAATTCAAAATCGCCGTATTGCCATTTGGCGGTTATCATCAGGAAACTGTTATTCAGTTCGCCAAGATAAACTTTTGGTTGAAGTGTTGTATCCGTTGCAATATCTTCCAACAATACATCGCGGTTAACATTATAAACTTTTGCAAGTGGTTCGATAGTATGTAATAAAAAATCCTCCTCATCTGCGACAGCAATATCAATAAAACCTTGAGGATATTTATTCAGCACTTCAACATCTTTCAATGCCAATAAAAAAAATTCATTCCTGCTTTGCAGTAAAAAACCATGTTGTTTAAAATCTGTAAGAGGAAAATATTGTTCATTAATATTTATCATTACCAACATGCGCAGCAAACCTTTTGGCGTGCGTAATAATTCAAAACAAATTTTCGGTGTGTACGCGCTGAAAGCAGCAGGTTTTATAAAGACATTATTCAGATCATCGGTATACCTGTAATACCATTTTAATATCTCCCTGAAAGGTTTTAACTCGTGGAAGCGATGATAAATATGCCCAAGTATTTTTTGTTCCCGGTATTCTTTACAGGTAATCTCATTTTTAGTATCCAGTTTATATCTCGTTTCGGCTTCCTGCTTTACTACGTTTAACTTTTCTGCAGTAAGAAAACGAATAGAATATGTTATTTCAAAGGGTAATTTTTTAAAATCCCGCAAACTGCTTTCACTGTTTAAGGGAAGTATTCTATAACTGCGATCACCATTTAATTCATGTATCAGCAAGGTTGAAATATTGAATGGTAATTCTGTTTTCGCGACGAAATCCATCAACAAGGCAGTTTCATATTTTCCTTTCTTTTTCCCTGCCTTCTCAGCAGGTAATATGATCGTTCTGTTTACAGTATCTTTTTTAATTGCACTCATCTTACTCACTCGTTTGAAAAAGCGCAATAATAGAAATTAATGCTTTGCATAAAAAGTAATGTGGGTAAGTAATAAAGAAACTGTTGAAAGAAAATTATTTTTTAATTTTCTTTAATGGCATATAAAAAAATAAAAATGATGAATCAACAATTATTGCCCGCAAAAACATTTGCATCAGCAAAAGCATGGCAAACATGGCTTGCAAGGAATTATAATAAATCAAATGGGCTTTGGCTGATGTTTGCAAAAAAGAATACAGATAAGCCAACAGTAACTTATGCAGAAGCATTGGATATTGCGCTTTGTTATGGTTGGATTGACGGGCAGAAAAACAGTTATGATGAACAATACTGGCTGCAAAAATTTGTGCCACGGCAAGTAAACAGTATTTGGTCGAAGAGAAATATTGAACATACAAAAAGATTAATAAAAGAAGGCAGGATGCAACCACACGGATTAAAAGTTATTGAAGCAGCCAAAGCAAACGGAGCATGGGAAAAAGCTTATGATGCACAAGGCACCATGACAATTCCTGAAGACTTTTTAAAAGCTTTACGCAGGAATAAAAAAGCTATGGCTTTTTATAAAACGTTGAATCGTACTAATCTTTTTTCTATTGCGTTTCGTTTACAAACTGCAAAGAAAGAAGAGACAAAACAAAAGCGTATAAAAACAATTATTGAGATGTTGGAAAGAGAAGAAAAATTTCATTAAGCAATTACAACAACATTATTTTCCCTCATCTAATTGCAAACTGATTGTATTGTTTACAGGATGTATTTTAAATGATCTGTTATTGTACCTCCATGCTTAAAAAAATTTATCTCAACCTCGCATCTTCAATTTATAGCGATAACAAATATTGAGAACTAAAACAATATTTGTTACCTTGTACTATCAATTTTGATATGCTACCTGGTAAATATCATCACCGTATTTGGGTGTCTGCCGTTTTTCTATTTGTGTTCTCAGATTATATTTCTGCACAAAATGATTCAGTAATTTCTGCAAAACCAGATACCGTATTTATTACAAAAACAGACACCATCTTTATTGAGAAAAAAGACACCGTATTTATTGATAAAAACAGTGAAAAATACTATAGAAAGGATGCCTTTATTCTTTATGGCGGTATCAACTTCAATGATCTGAAAGTTTCATCCAGTGTTTATGAATCCGTTTCCGGAGCCGGTTGGCATCTTGGTATCATGTATAAGAGGGAAAGCTTTTTTTATTGGCAGGTAGGTGCAAGATTGAACCAGGCGCAATATAATCTTTACTTAAATAATAATACTGATACCATACGCGATGCTTTCTCTGTTACTGATCTTGATATTCCTGTAACTGCCGGCTTAAATTTTTTGCCTTTCGCAAAAAGAGCGTTGAATATTCATGTATTTGTGAGCGTTGCTCCATCTTTTGAATTAAACGTGGGTGGCAATTCGCTGGGAATTGAGAAAGATGATACAAACACATTTAAACTTTACGGGCAGGGAGGCGTTGGCGTAGATATCTTCTCTTTTGTTTTAGAAGGTGGATTTAACTTTGGATTTAATGATCTGTTGAAGGATAGTGAAAGTAAACCGAGCCAGGTATTTGTAAGCCTGGGATTTCGATTTTAACGATGATGTTTGCCAAATGAATCAATACAATCCGTGAAGCACTAAAACGCGAGTGTTGCCAGAGATAATAGAAATTTCATTGAATTATTAATACAACAATATTTATTTCCCCTCATCCAATTGCAAACTGATTGTATTGTTTACAGGATGTATTTTAAATGATGTGTTATCAGTGCCTGCAAAAGTTCCTTCACCCGCAATAATATTATACCTAAAGCCTTCAAACACGCACGCTATATTTTTTGACTGGATGTTTGTAAAAGGAAGTTGTGCATTGCCTGCTGTTGTAAAATCCAAATACCAATTAAGGTCTGATGCATCTTCTAAACGAATCGTAAAATTTCTTTCATTACAATCTATAATAAATTTACGGGGCACCGTTTGCAATTGCCAGGTTATGTGCAGATCACCGTTTGCAGTTTTACTTACTTCTACATTTTCACCTTTCAATAAAACATCTTTTCCATCAATGATTGCTTTGAAACGTAAGCTGGCCAACGTATCGCCTTTGCTCCATAAATAACCATCAACAAAAGGCAGTGTAAAAAACCGGCATTCATTCTCCGTTGCTTTTTCTTTTTCATAAACAGATGGAAATTTTTCGTTGAACAAATGAATATCGCGAATGCGCAAGCCACCATCTTCCCAGAGAAAATTGATGCGATAAAAACGACTGTTATACCAAACCGTTTTCTTATCACCTCCATTTAGATCTTTATTTACAGTTATAGCAGTGGCAGGCGTTACTTTATAATTCTCAAGAAACCATTTGCCTGATTCGGCCAATGTTTGCACTACAATTTTATGTTCATCATTCAGCTTTGCAATCAATGGCATTTGTATTTCAAACCCATGCTGCATTCCCTTCCATGTAAAAGAATTTTCCTGGCCTGCCTGCGTATATGCAAACGCTAAAGGTTCGCCATCTATCATTTGCTGAAAGAACCAGTGTACCCATGCAGAATCGCCGCCGCCAAATGCATACACAGGTTCTAATGTTATTACGCCTTGGCGTTCGTGGCCTAAACCATTATCATATTGACGAATTGGATCGCTGCCCAACATTCTGAAAACAGGAACCTGTATTTGACCGGAAACATTTTGCGCAGGCATGTATGCATTTATTTTACTAGGATAATATGCCTGGTTCCAGTAACCACCCCATAACGTATAGCCATCTGTGCCGTATTGGTCTTTGCAATTACCCGATGCTATAATATGATATTTTTCATGCATGTAGTTGAGCGAATAAGCATCGATAAACCATGAGCTTACTGATGCAGGATAATACCCAAATATTTTTTTGAAATCAGCCATGTAAGTATCAACCAGCTTTATGCGTTCTGCCTGAGTGTAGCCTGTAGAAAAACCAATATTGGCGCGCCAGTCCCATGGATATCTTCCACGCCATTTTAATCCTGCATGTTCAACCAGTGGTTGCGGAATCTCCCACCAGGCACCAATTTCAAATTGATCTTTTGGTAAACTGCGCAACAGGTTTTGATAACGGCTATCCATTAAAGCATCATATTGCAACAGAAATGTTCCTTTCAGGCGATATTGCTTTAACATCTCCACTTGCTTTACCACTGTTTCATACAATACATCTTCTGTAATGCTTGAATCTCTCGGTTCAAGTAAACGAATAAAATTTACAATGTTTACAATGCGTGGCGCAGATGATGTAGCATTACTAACCGTTTGTGCGCATACAATATTGGTTAAGCAAATACAGGCAATCAAAATATAACCAGTGAAATGAATTTTCATTTTTTTTATGTAGTATGATTATAAAAGATGATGTTTAAATAAACTAAATAGGAACAATTATTAACCGATAAAGATCGCATATCGCTTATTCCATACGATTTTACTTCAGCAACTAATTTAGGATTGACGTTTACTGCCTTCGGATTTGAAAAAAATTGAGCTGCAATAAAGCCTCCGGCTAAAATGCCTGCCACAAAAAACATATTCCATGCTTCTTTCTTCCAGTTGTATTTAAAGAACCCGTATTAGAAGTGAAACAAGCTGCACATGTGTGACGGAAATTAGCTAGAATGCCAAAGTGCTTATTGCCTGATATCAATAAAATTAGTACCGTTAAACCAATCACTGTGCCTGCTACATACCATGGCCAGGGCTGTTTAAAAAATTCAATCATTATTTATCTAAAGTTTTATAATGCTTATCAAAAAGAATTTGTTGCTGCTATCATTACAAGCGAAAGTACAGGTTTGCAATGTTTATATAACTTTTGCCGGGCATGTTATAAACATTCAATTTATTATTGCAACATCAACCGCGCTTCAGCAAAGTTTACAATATTGTTATAGGATGCATTATTAATATTGCCGATAACCTTATATTTTCATTGAATGCATCACAGTTTTACAAAAGAAAATTTTCACGAAATATGCAATAAGCTTGCTGCAAAGGATGCAGATCTTAAAAATATTATAGACACCTGGGGCTTGCCACCCATGTGGTCAAGGCCTGCCATTTTTCAATCACTTGTGCTTACTATTCTTGAGCAACAGGTTTCGCTTGCATCGGCTTATGCAGCATATAAAAAACTTAAGGAAAAAATTGGTTTTGTAACACCCCAAAAAATACTTGCCTTAACAGATGATGAATTAAGAGCTTGTTATTTCAGCCGGCAAAAAATTATTTACGTAAAGACATTAGCTAATGCGATTGTATCTAAAAAGATAAATCTTAAAAAATTAGGCATAGCAACAGATGATGAAATACGCACTGCACTAAAACAAATAAAAGGCATTGGCGATTGGACAGTGGATGTATACCTTATACATGCATTACAACGCGCTGATATTTTTCCTTTAGGTGATATAGCATTGGTGAACAGCTTAAAACATATTAAGCAGCTTCACACAAATATTTCTAAAGAAGAAATACTTACCATTGCTGAAGGCTGGCGGCCATACAGAACAGTTGCTTCCATGTTGTTGTGGCATGCTTATATACAGCGCAAGGGAATTAAGGTGCTCGGCTAATATAATGTGCTGTTATGTATTACTAACTTTTTCGCTTAGCTTTTTAATTTTTGATGCTGTTGGGCCAACTTCGAATAAACGAAGTATATACATAATGGTTGTTGACCATGCACCAGGATTTAATATGTGGTTGCCAAATGCATTTACTGTTTTATCACGTGCATCAATATAAGCTGTTTGAGCACCAGCCGTTGTTAATGGAGCATAAGCAAGCGCAACCTGCCATGCTGCATCTCTTGCTATGGTCATTGAAAAGCCGGCAATAGAATTTTCCATTTCTCCTATATTTAATTTAGCGATCAACTTACTTGCCGGCCACATGGAAAACAATTGAAGCTTTACTTCATTTACCATTCCTGATAGTAATGCGTTAACCTTTAAAAAGTCATTATGGATATCATTAACAGCATTGCCTGGTGAAGCAATTGCTGTTGCTATACCAAGATCAAGGCTTATATGGGCATTCATGCCTAACAATAAATGATGCAACACCATTGGCTTCCATAATTTGGTACTGTCAAAAGCAAATTGCCATGAAGCTGTACAAGCTTTTCCTGATGTATATGCGTAATGTGCATCAAGGTAACGATTGGCAAACACTACATCTAATTTTTCCATTCGCGGGCCATCATCAAAATAACCTTCTGTTATTTTCTGCGCCACCATTTCTGTTACATGCTTATACAACACGGCAAAATATCCCATGCGGTTGCCGGTTTTTATTGAATCATCAACAATTGCATTTAACTCTTTTATTATATCGTTTATAGTTGTAGCAGTCATGGTTTAATTTAATAAACTTGTTATAAGTGGTGTAACCAAACTTACAATATTAATACTGTATTAGCCTGTATTTTTGAATGCCTATTATATGAAGCAAATAACAACTGCAAAATCGATTATATTATTATGCATTGCGTTTTTATGCATTGCTGTAATGAATTGCAATCCTGTTGATAACAACCAGGAAATTATTACAGGCTACGTGGTTTCAATTGCAGATGGTGATACATTCACTTTGCTAACATCTCAAAAAAAACAATTAAGAATAAGATTGTATGGTATTGATTGCCCTGAAAAAGCACAGGCTTATGGTACAGTGGCAAAACAAGAACTTAGCCGGCTAATTTTTAATACAACTGTGCATGCACATAAAACAGGCATTGACAAGTATAAAAGAACGCTTGCAATTGTTTATGATGAACAACACAACTGCATTAATGAAGAAATGCTGAAAATGGGCCTTGCCTGGCATTATTCATATTATGATAACAATGTAAAATGGCAACAACTTGAAGATAAAGCCCGTGAACAAAAGTTAGGATTATGGGCTGATGCCAATGCAATACCACCATGGCAATGGAGAAGAGAAAAACGTTTGCACTAACTTTGTCAAAGTTATTTTTTTGATAGGTTCGCACATATGAACCAGGCCTTGATTTTTAGTGTTTCATCGGCAATATTCTTATATTGCAAGCACCATAATCAACCGCTATGAGCATTTCCCGCAGGCATTTTTTAACGGGCATCAGTAAGGCAGGGCTCTCTTATCCCGCTATGATGGCTTTAGGCTTGTTAAAGCAGGCGCCTGCTCATGCTTTTGAATTAAAGGGCAACGGTAATGGCAAACACATTATTATTCTCGGTGCAGGTTTAGCCGGCATGGCAAGCGCATATGAATTACAAAAACTCGGTTATGCATGTACTATTCTTGAAGCAAGGGAACGAAGTGGCGGCAGGTGCTTCAGCGTAAGAAAAGGTTCTGTAAATACTGAAATAAATATGCCGCAACAAAAGGCAATATTTGATGAGGGGCAGTATTTCAATGCAGGGCCATCACGTATTCCCCATCATCACCGGTTAACACTGCACTATTGCAAAGAACTTAATGTGCCTGTACAGGTTTACAACAACATTAATGAAGCCACTTATTTTTATGCTGAAGGCAGCGGGCCTTTATCAAACAAAAAAATAAGAGCAAGAGAAATACACAATGATATGCGTGGTTATATGGCAGAACTGCTGGCAAAAGCCATTGATACAAAAGCTTTGGATACCGGTTTAACAGCAGAAGACACACAGCAATTCATGGAATATTTAAGAGCTGAAGGCGGGCTGAATATTGATAAACTTTATAAAGCTTCAGACAGGCGTGGATTTGAAATCTGGCCCGGTGCAGGCGATGCGCCGCCAAAATTCAGTGCAGCTTATAAACTCTCTGATATAATTGAATCAGGTTTAACAGAACCTGATTTTTATAACGTTGCTGAATATGTTTTGGAACTGCAAATGACTTTATTGCAGGCCACTGGCGGCATGGACACTATTGCCAAAGCATTGGAAGCAAAACTGAAGCCATCTATCAGTTTTAATGCAGCGGTAACCTCAATAAAAAATACAACCGATGGCGTAACGGTTTCGTATGATCAAAACAAACAGGCAAAAATAATCAACGGCGATCTCTGCATCTGCACTATTCCTTTACCCGTGCTCAGTAATATTGATCATAATTTTTCAAGTGATGTAAGCCGTGCTATTGATTTCATTCCTTATATACATACCGGCAAAATTGGTTTGCAATTCAAAAGAAGATTTTGGGAAGAAGATGAACAGATCTACGGCGGCATTACACATACCAACAACGAGCTCACGCAAATATTTTATCCTTCATATGATTATCTATCCAAAAAAGGAATTTTGATCGGTTATTATAATTTCAATGATAAGGCAACACGTACCGGCGAATTAAGTTTTGCAGCGAGGGAACAACTTGCTTTACAAAAGGGCAGGCTTATTCACCCGCAATATGATGCTGAGTTTGAAAATTCATTTTCGGTAAGCTGGCATAAAACACAACACAGTTTGGGCGGCTGGGCATTATATACAAATGAAACAAGGCAAAGTTTTTACAAAGCCTTACTAAAACCGGATAAGAATGTGTATTTTGCAGGTGAGCATCTTACGTACCTGAATGCCTGGATGGCAGGCGCATTTGAATCGGCAAGAAAAACAGTTACAGATATTCACGCAAGAGTTACAGAACAAAGGATTGCTTATCCGCAGGTGCATTGAAGAGTTCAAAAGTTCACAAGTCCACAGGTTGTTGAAAGTTTAATGTTTGTAGTTTGAAAGTTTTGAGTTTGAAGTTCTTTAAATGATTATTGATTATTTCGATATCTGCAACACGCAACGCGCAACATTCATAATCAATCCTCAATAAAGAAATCGTAGCTGCTATGAAATATCAACTGTACAAGGGAGTGACACAATCGTAAAGCATCGGAGTTAATTAGCTTGTAACCAAAAAATAGCCAAACAACTTGTTGTTTGCTAACACTGCTTTCCATAAATTTTTAACCAATAATAATATTGTGTATGAACCGCAGATCATGGCTTAAAAAAAGTTCATTACTGGCTGGTGCCGCAGCATTTGCACCGGCCGTTTTTAATGATGTTACAGCAGCACCAGCAAGAAAAATTGCATTCAATAAACTGCCGGCTGATTTTCGTTTTGACCCAAAGATTCCGGAAGTTTTAAAAGCACGTTTGTATGCAAATGAAAATCCTTTTGGCCCTTCGCCTGCAGCAAAGCAGGCCATTATGGATTCGCTTTCAAACTGCTGCAGGTATTCAATTAACGGGCCGGATGATTTTGCCGCGAAGATTATTGCTTATGAAGGATTAAAGGAAAATACTGTATTGCTTTCAGCAGGTTCAAGTGGCATACTGGAATCGGCGGCGAGTTATTACAGCCGTAAAGGTGGAACAGTTATAACAGCTTTGCCAAGCTATGAAGACCTGCCTGAACATGTGGAGGCATTTGGCGGTAAATGTATACGTGTTCCTGTTACTACAGATTATAAACTGGACCTTGACGCAATGGAAAAAGCTGTTGATGATTCTACTACGCTGGTGTATGTATGCAATCCAAATAATCCCACAGCAACTTGTGTTGATACAGGCAAGCTGAAAGATTTCTGCCGCCGTGTTTCAAAAAAGGCAATGGTTTTTGTTGACGAAGCTTATATTGATTATTTGCCCGATCCGAAAAATTCTACCATGATAAGCCTGGTAAACGAGGGCGTAAATATTGTTGTGGCAAGAACATTTTCAAAAGTGTACGGTTTTGCCGGTCTGCGTGTTGGCTATGCAGTGGCGCAGCCCGAAACGATCAAATTGCTCGAACCTTATACTTATAGCAGTTATAGTATTTCAACACTTTCCATTAACGCGGCACTTGCAGCTTACCAGGAAACAGCGTATATACAGGAAGTGCTGAAAAAAACGGATGATAGTAAACAGTATTTATATAAAGTACTAAAAGAAGAAGGCTACGATTACATTCCTTCCGTAACAAACTTTGCAATGTTCCCGATAAGGATGGATGGCGAGCGTTTTATTGAAGAAATGTTCAAGCGCAGTATTGGTGTTCGCAACTGGAAATTTGCAGACAAAGAATGGTGCCGTATAAGCATTGGAAGAATGGATGAAATGCAAGCCTTTGCTGAAGCATTCAAACAAATTTCATAAAGCTTCGCTATATGATTTTTTATTTGTTAACCGGCAAAGGAGCACGTGGCATCATCCCTTGCGTCGCAACACTTCTGCTGTATATTTTCATGGCACCAACGGTTTCCGGTTCATAACGCTTAACAAATTTTTACACGTAACAATTGAAACATACATAGCCTCATTAGTATAGTAATTTAAAATCGGTTAGCGTATAATAACTTATTACTTTATTCATTGTTAACATTATGTCTTGCGCAGCATGATGCATAAAACAAGCTGTTAATTTATAATATTCAATTTCACTATCATAACTTTTAATTCATGAAAAAAATTCTTCTAATTGTTTTAATACTCACATCAATACATGTAATTGCACAAACAGAAAATAAAATGCGACCCTTAACCAAAGCCGAATATGATAAAGCCAAAACATTTAAAATAAACGACCTGGATAACGACACTTATATAAAGTTTGACAACAAATATGTACTCGACCGTTATGCTATGCGCAAACCATATTTTGTAACCGGCAGCGATGGATTAAAAAAGCGTATTGATCTGTACACTTTATATTCAAGAGACAGCATGCAACAAATAGCTACTGTTATTTATTACACTAACGAAAAAGGAAAGCTGTATACTGCGGTGCAACCATCTTTCCCCAGCGACTCAATCGTTTGGAATAGTTATTTTACTGATGTTGATAACATAAACAAAGAAGAGCCGAATTACATTCTTAAAGTGTCTTACATCCTATCAAGAGAGTTAAGTTTCCAGTTGTATAAGTCTTTAAATAAAAATGTAAAAGATGAAGACGGCACTTATGGAATGGATATCTGTTTTCCCGGCGATCAGCATGTTGCCATGGCCGATGGTTCTAAAAAATTATTGAAAGACATATTACCCGGAGATAAGATCATAACACAAACCAATAACGGCGAAACAATTGTTGAAAATGTAAAAGAACTGGTTGTGCATCCTGCAAAGAATTATGCTATTACAAGTTTGCTGCTAATTCATACAGATGAGTCAGCAACAGCAAACAGTTATAACATACAACTTGCAACAAGGTTAATAGAAGCAACGCCCAATCATCCTGTTGAAACCACCACGGCTAAAAAAGCAATTGGTGAAGTGAATGAAGGTGAAACAATGCTTTGTTATAATGAGGCGACAAAACAGTACGAGAAATTTGTTGTGTTCAACAAAACCGAGTCGGCTATGGGTATTCAGCCGGTTTATAATATGGTGGTTAGCGGCGGTGAAAACTTCATGATAAATGATGTAATGGTAAGGCAGAAATAACAATAAACTATAAGACCGTTATGCACCTCAACTAATCAACCTATCAACTTACCATCACATTAACCTTTATAGCAGGTGCATTTTTATCTTTCTTTTCTTTAGGCTTTAATCCATACAAAATCCTGGTTATGATAAAAGGTTTAATAAGCACCCTGTAAATTAGAAATACAGATACAAATGTTATAACTATAAGTATAAAAAGCTTTAAAAATATCGGCACATTTAATTGAACAATAAAAAAACCTGCTGCAACAATTATGGTTTGATGTAAAATATAAAAAGGATATACTGCCTGGTTGGTAAACTTCAAAAACTTATTACTAAAATTAAGATGCCGTTTGGCAAATCCGGCTGCGGTTAATATCAGTAACCATATATGCATTGAATTCAATATTCCATATAAATATAGCCGTGTATCATTGTGCTTAGGCATATCAAAATTCCACCAATAACCATAATATAAAATAGCAATGATAAGTATTGCAGTTATTAAATAATGATACCTGTACTTTTCACAGTTATCCCAAAATTTATCAGAACCACCTAAAAAATAGCCATAAAAGAAAAGTGTTAGTGAAAAAAGAAAGACAAACCAATCATCTAAAAGCCCTAACTGCTCAGGGTATTTAATAAACAAGGTGAAATAATAACATGCAAGCGGTAAAAACAACAATACAGCAGTAAGCGAACCTGAAAACTTATTTGCTATATAACTTTTGAATGTTTGCAGCCGCTTTATTTTGAAAAGCAAAAAAACAGGTATTAGCAAAATGCAGTAAACAAATAAATATACTACAAACCACATGTGGCTCCAGGTAAGTGCACCATCAGGGTAAGGTATCATATCCCAAACCTGCGGATAGAATTTGAAATAAGAGCCGGATATCCTTCCCTCTTGCCGCCATTCAAAATATACCTGGAATGGTATTGTAAAAAACATTGCAAATAATAATGGAATAAATAATCTTACTACTCTTTCTCCTGTAAATGAAAGCACAGATCTTTTTGCAAGCGAAAAGTGTGTACCAACGCCGGAAATAAAAAACAACAACGGAATTCTCCATTGATGCAACCACCAGATAAGCCTGCTTAAACCAATTGATTCTTCTTTATTTTTTATCTCCCATCCAAATGTTACAAACGGCATTGCACAATGAAAAAAAATTAACAGGAAGAAGGCTAAAACCCTTAACCAGTCAATAAAATATTTACGTTGTGTCATTTTGGTTTTACAGTCATGTACGTTTATATCAATTAAACGTTACAGTTTCCGGAACAATAATATTGATGTAGGATTGTAAACTTGAATCAATGCAGTCATATCTGCGCCGCTTTCCTGATTATGTAGTTTTTAGCTTTATATTGCTTTTAACTGTAAAAAGTGCAACTTTTTAATTACTATAAAACTAAATGTTTTACTTCGGTACTTTAATCAGGCAGAAGTTTGATATTTGAATACCATCAGGAAATAAAAACAATAGTATGCGTAAATATTTTTCTTTTTTAATCTTAGCAATAATGGTTGTTTTAGTGCATGGTTGCAGCGCTTCAAAAAAACCAACAATGGAAGTAATTGGTTCATGGGTGAACAAAGAAACAGTTGACAGTTTGAAAAAGGCAGATGCCGGAAAGGTTAAAAGCGTTTTTATTGTTGCACTTACTCAAAACATGTCGGTAAGGTCAACCATGGAGAGAGACCTTGCAGCGGAAGCTACAGCACATGGTATAAAACCGATACAAAGCCTGAGCGTACTAACACCGGTAACCGGCGTGCCTGACTCAGTAATTATCCAGGTCTTTACCAGAACGGTGGAAAAATCGGGTTGTAATGCAGTTTTAATTGTTTCATTACTCGATTCAAAGAGCGACACAAAATATATTCCGTCATCATCGTATACTTACGACCCCTATTCACATTACGGCTATTATGGTTATTACCCTACCTATTACGCAACAACTTTCAATACCATTTCAACCCCGGGCTATTATGTTACCGATAATACCTATTACATTGAAAGCAACCTGTATGATGTGGCAAGCCGGAAAATTTTGTTTTCTATCCAATCAAAAGCAGTAAACCCTAATGATATTGAAGAAGCAAGCAAAAAATTTGCGTCAACATTAATTGATGAAATCAAAGCCAATGATATGCTGCAGAAGCGTTGATAAAAACATTATAAGCTGTTTGAGCAAATTCTTTACAGCATAGCAAATGGGCAACATACAAAACGATGATCTATTCAATTCTGAAAGTTTGGGTTAGGTTGGCTGCATTTATATTTTGCCGAAAGATCATCATCAACAAAAAAGAAATACTGAAAGAAAAAGGGCCCCTGCTGCTTGCATGTAATCATCCCAATTCATTTTTAGATTCGGTGATACTGGATATTTTGTTTGAGCAACCATTGTGGTCGCTTGCACGTGGCGATGCATTTATTAATAAACGCGTAAGCCGGTTTTTAAATGCTGTACGCATAATGCCGCTTTACCGAACCAGTGAAGGCATAGAAAATCTTTCAGAGAATTACAAAACATTTGAAGCCTGTTTAAACATCTTTAAAGAGAATGGCCTTGTGCATATATTCAGCGAAGGCAAATGCATCAACGAATGGCATTTACGTCCATTAAAAAAAGGAACAGCAAGGCTTGCCATTAAAGCATGGGAAGAAAATATACCACTGAAAGTAATACCTGTAGGTATTAATTACAGTTCATTCAGGCGCTTTGGTAAAAACATATTTATCAATTTCGGTGAAGTAATTACCAAAGCTGATATTGACCGGAGCAACACAGATGGCACGCGCAACGTTTCTTTCAATAACCTGCTGCGTGTACAAATGCATCAACTGGTTTTTGAAATTGATAAAGATGATAAAGCAAGGCAATCGCTCATGCTTGAAATAAAGCCTTCATGGCTAAAAAAATTTCTTCTGGCTGTTCCTGCTGTTGTTGGATGGGCAATTCATGCGCCTTTGTACTTGCCGGTTAAAAATTTTGCATTTAAAAAATATAGTGAAACTGATCATTACGATTCAGTGCTTACCGGCATTTTATTGTTTACATACCCTCTTTATTTATTGCTGATAATTTTATTAGCTTTTGTTTTGATAAAAAGCGCATGGGTTCTTCTTCTATTTATTCTCATACCATTTACTGCATGGAGTTATGTACAGGTGAAAGAACAGTTGGATAAATAAATTTTACAGTACCTGAATCTGCAACGCCATGCAATAAATAGTAAATATTATGCAGTTTATTTTTTGGCATTTTGATCCATCACCTGGTAACGTGCACCGTTTTTATCCTGCATAACTTTCGTATCAACATTAATATACATTACCGGCACAGACTGGCTTTTATCAACAGCAGGCCATTCAGGAACACCAAATCCATTCGGGTTACCCGTCTTAATAAAATTCGCAAAGAAGCCTTGTATTATAAGAGACACTTTGTAATCATCAGGCTGCCAGTCGTACACACGGTTAGTTGGCAAATTGCCCATCGCATATTCAATTTCTGAAGAATGAACTGCACCTTTTGGCAATGAAGCTTTTGGTTTATTTGTATTAGCGGTATCTTTTATAACACCACCTGCAAGCCCCGCAGTTGCATTACCCATTTCAGGGCGCATAGCAGGCCGTGGACGTGCATACAAATAACGGTAAACAGGTTTACCGCCGGTTTTATTTTGCATATCGCTCCATTTCCATGTACTGAAACCTATGAACATATCGCTTGCAAGATCCGTTGCAACCTGTTCAACATCTGCATCTGAAGCTGGGTTATAAACCTTCAATATGCCAGCTGCCTGATCGCCAAATCTTTTTTGAACGGCACTGGTATAATTGTCTTTTGTTGAAGCATTTTCGCCAAGCAATGATTTATAATTCCCTTCTTCAGAATTCCAGCCAACAAGTAAAGGCACGTGTGCCTGCTCACCTGCCTCAAATATCGCTAAAGGAGATTTTGGAAAGAAGTAGCCATCAACAGTAATTGGAAACCTGCCCAGACCCGGCTTTGATGTTGCCTGTATCAATTGCTCTGCACTCATTGCTCTTAATGCTGACAAGGAGTTTGCATTAACAGAGGCAGCAAAATTTTCACCCACTTTTTCTGCATCTGCGAGCGGAGTTGTTGGCATGCGGCCAAGCAACGAACCGCTTTCGCCAATAGCGCCTGCAATAATATTTCTTGATAATGGTGATGCCATTTGTGCGCTCACCGAAAAGGAGCCGGCAGATTCACCTGCAATAGTTATTTTTTTCGGGTCGCCGCCAAAAACTGCAATATTTTGCTGCACCCATTTTATTGCCGCAGCCTGGTCTAACAAACCATAATTACCCGATGCATGATGCGGCGATTCTTTCGTGAGTTCAGGATGCGCCATAAAGCCAAACACGCTTAAACGATAATTTACCGTAATAGCAACAATGCCTCTGCGCGCCATGCTTTCGCCATCATAACGCGGCTCAGAACCGTCACCTGCACCAAAACCACCACCATAGAAATATACAAGTACAGGCAAATGTTCATCACCTTTTTTGGCTGGCGTCCAAACATTCAAATAAAGACAGTCTTCACTCATGCCATCTGAACGAAAATTCATATCGCCATACAAAGGCAGTTGCATGGCACGCGGGCCAAATTTTGTTGCTTTCCGCACACCTGCCCAGTTTTTAACAGGTTGTGGCTCGCGCCAGCGAAATTCACCTACCGGCGGAGCCGCAAAAGGCACACCTTTAAAAGTTTTTATACCCGATTCATCCATACCTTCCAATACGCCATTCAACGTTTTTACAGTCGGCTCAGTTTTATTACTCAATTGCGCAAAAGCCATTGAGCTTACCATCATAAACATGCTAAAAAAAATTGTTGCTCTTTTCATAATATAATCTGTATGGGTCTGTTTGATTTTTGTTTGTTACAAGCTAATGAACAGATGGCATCTTTGTTGCGTCGCATTACCGTCATCTTGTATACTACATGGCAACTGCGGTTTCCTGTTCAAATAGGTTTATTAAATTATGTACTCAAAATTCTTGGCGACAAATAGAACTTTAACGATATAATGAAAACTTTTATAATAAACTTACATGAAACAGGCTTTTAAATTAGCAACATTAAATTTTAAACATTAAACTTTCAACAACCCGTTAACTATTGAACTATTTATTCTCGGCCCTTACACTCTCGTAAAACAAAAACATGATCTGGTTAAAATCTTTCATCGGTTCGCAATATTGAACTGTATCAAGCATCATAGCCGGCATTTCTTTTTCTCCAACCGGTTTCCATTCAGCCAAGCCACTGCCATTCGGATTACCTGTTTTTATAAAATTCACCCAATAGCTGCTCATAACATCTGCAAGTTTATAATCCACTTCAGTAAAAGGCCTGTTTACAAATTTTAAATTATCAAGCGCATAAGGCACTTCGCCTGTATGGAAAGCACCATACTTTACATATTCTCCTGTTGCGGGAACTTTATGCGTAAACCTGTACAAATAAGCATTATTGTTTTTGGCAGTTACACATACCGCCCATATAAATGCCCCCAAACCAAACATTTTATCACGGTCAAGATTCAGTTGCGATATTGCGGCTATTGAATCATTATCAGCAGGATAATATCCTAAAAATACGGGCATATTAATTTCCCTGTATTCACTTTGAGCATAAGCTTTAAAATCTGCAGCATTTTTAATTGGCCCTGATGTTAATCCTTCATTTTCATTCCAGCCACTTAAGAGCGGAACTTTATTTTCGATTTCAATAACAGGATGTTGCATAACATAATTATCCCAGATTATTCCACGCATTGTTTGCGTTTTCATCAATACTGAAGCCGGCAATTTTCTCATGCCGGCAATAGATTTTGCATTCAAAGACTTTTGAGCTGTCAGTCCAATTTCTTCAGCATGTTTTAAATCATTCACTGCAAAATCTATTCGGTAAGCAGAGCCGCTTTCTCCAATGGCTTTATTAAATAAGTCTTTTGCCAGTGGTGAAGCCATTAAAAAGTTTACGCTTGCAGCGCCGGCAGATTGTCCTGCAATCGTTACATTATTTGGATCGCCGCCAAAGGCAGCAATATTTTTTTGCACCCATTTTAATGCTGCGATCTGATCAAGTATTCCATAATTGCCTGAAGCATGATAAGGTGCTTCTTTTGTAAGTTCAGGATGCGCAAAAAATCCAAATATGCCAACGCGGTAATTGAAGCTTACAAACACAATTCCTTTTTTCGCCATTGCTTCACCATCATAAATAGGAACATTGCTGCCGCCGCTAACAAAACCGCCGCCGTATATCCAAACCAATACAGGTGATTTTTTGTTTGCTGATGTTGAGCTTGTCCAAACATTCAGGTATAAGCAATCTTCGCTTATTGGTTCTTTTCTTATTAAAAATTCTTCGCTCCACATGCTGAACGGTGCGGGTGAAGCCTGCATTGGACTGGCGCTGAATGTATCGCATTGCCTTACGCCTGTCCAATGTTTTACAGGTTGCGGTGCTTTCCATCTTAATGCACCAACAGGCGGTGAAGCAAACGGAATACCTTTGAAGATGTGTAAACTATCTTTCGTAATACCTGAAACCAAACCTGCATCTGTTTTTATAGCAGGTGATTTTATTTGCGCGAATAATGTGATTGAAATAAATAATGAAAAAGAAATAATAGACAATCGTTTTAAAATCATTTTTAATTTCACTTAATACACTTTGTGCTTTTATGACTTTGTGTTTTTTACGAACCACCAAGACACAAGAATTGAAATAATTTATTTCTGCTTCAATGCTTCAGTAATACCTTTCTGCACTAATGGCTCCATTATCTTATAACCTTCCAATGTTGGGTGCACACCATCGTTAGACAAATTTTTCGGCAAGCCTTTTTTATCATCAACCATCGCTGAATAATAATCAACATAGATTATCTTGTTTTTATCAGCATAGCTTTTCAGCATTTTGTTTAATGCTATTACCGAATCCGCAGGATGAATGTACGTACGCCACGGAAGCATATTGGCCGGCAAAGTTGATGTGATGATCACTTTAATGTTGTTGGCTTTTGCAAGCTCAGCCATTGAAATAATGTTACCATACGTGTCTTGCAGTTTTATAGGTCCTGTATTTTGAGCAATATCATTTATGCCTGCAAGAATCACTACCACAGCAGGTTTCAATGCAATTACATCTTCACGAAAGCGCACAAGCATTTGCGGTGTTGTTTGCCCGCTTATACCACGATCAACATAACCATTACTGATAAAAAATGCTGAATCATTATTCTTCCATCCTTCCGTTATTGAATTGCCCATGAATACGATGCGGTTCTTGTCAGTAACGGTTTTCAGCTTTTCATTATCATCCGCATAGCGTTGAACATTTGCCCAGTCTTTTAGTGTTCTTTGCATCCAGTCAACATTTGCTGATGCAGTTCCTTTCGCCACATTTATTACCTGTAACCAATCACCAAACCTGTCTATCCAGCTATCGGTAGGAATGTTTTGTGTGCGCATACCAAAGCCATGCCCGCCCTTTGTGTATATATGCAACTCTGCCGGATGTTTTGATGAAAGCCATTTATTATATAAGTTAACACTATGCGGAGCAAGCCCAAAACCATCATCTGAAGCAGCAGCAAGAAACATCGGCGGCGCATCATCTGCAACTAATGATTGCAAACTGTCGGGAAAGAAAGCATATATAGGTGCAACAAAATCTGGTTTGTTATCTGCTGTATAATTAAATGCGGAACCAGCTGCAACAGTGCCACCTGCAGAAAAACCTATGATGCCTATCTTATCTGCATCAACATTATATTCAGCGGCATGTTTACGTACATAACTGATAGCTTGTTTACCATCGCTTATTGCTATTGGAATAGTTGTTTTTGTTTCTTCTTCAAACTGCTTTGTGTGCACCATATCCATAAATTCTTTAGAGGGATCGTCTGTTACGCTATGCCCTACCCTGTACTTCAAAACAAAACAGGTAATACCTTTTTTAGTAAGCCAGTTGGCAACATCAGTTCCTTCGTGTTTGATAGCTAAAAATCTAAAACCACCCCCCGGAGCAATAATAACAGCGGTATTGTTTTTTGGCGCAGTTGAATCAGGAAGATATACGGTTAAGGTTGGATGTACAACATTATAAACAATAGGTGTAGTACCTTCTTTCATTGCTTCATTCCAGTTCCAGTTCTCCGAACCAGGTGCAGCACCATCGTATAGCTGAATTACTTTTTGTGCATTGATGTTTAACGAGAACACAAATAATATCAATCCAAAAAAACATTTTTTCATGGCAAGAGTTTTTTTGCAAAATAGGAGAAGTTGATTGAATTACGTGAATTGTCAATCGTCAAACGTAAAAACTTCAGAACTTGATGATTGTTGTTTACACGATGATTCATTATTTTATAAATCAATAAATAAATAAATTTTATGCTTGCACTATCACGCATACGTTCATGTTTGATGTGGACTTAAATTGTGATCATCATCGTGAAAACTTCAAAACCTGAACATTGCTTTGCACACCGGTTTTTATTTTTTATACCATCAATCAATTTCGTCTTACGCTTAAACTATTACGTTCTTACATTCACATTTCACGATTGACGATTCACGAAAAATCAATCAGCTTGTGCAACTGTTATTGGCCTATCGTATAAAAATTATTCAGTTCGTTAATATAACTTGTTTCTTTTACAGGCGCACTTTTTAATTCGCTGATATTTGTTTTTGGCGATAAAGCCTTATTCACTTTTTCAACCACAATTTCATTTTCCAAATTAAAAGATGCTTTTAAACGAATATCTGTTGATGAGGCGCCCGCCTTAACTGTATATTTTCCGGCATCTGCAACCCACTCTTCTTTATCAGTATAAAAAGATGCAAGGTCTGTTGCTGTTAAAGTAAACTTCAATGTTTGTGTTTCGCCCGGTTTCAACAGTTTTGTTTTAGCAAATGCCTTTAGTTCTGCAGCAGGTTTATCAATATTATTTACAGGAGCAGTTATATACATTTCAACCACTTCTTTACCTGCATATTTACCCTGGTTTGTTATGGCGATTGTTGCAGTAATATCTTTATTAAAAGTTGATGAACTTAATTTCAAATTGCCGAATGTGAAATTGCAATAAGATAATCCATAACCAAACTCATAAGCAGGCTTTACATTGAATGTATTGTAGTAGCGATAACCAACATAAATACCTTCTTCATAAGTTACTTCTGCAGGTATTTGTTTCATACCGAAATTGCCTGTAGTTGCTTTTTCCGGAAATTCTTTACCTGGAAAATTTTTGGCCGAGGGCACATCTTCATATTTAACCGGGAAAGTTGTAGCCAACCTGCCGGAAGGATTTACTTTACCACTTAAAATGTCTGCAATTGCATTGCCGCCTTCAAGGCCGGGCTGCCAGGCCAGCAAGATGCCATCAACTTTATCGCGCCAGCTCACAGTTTCAATTACACCACCAATATTCAATACAACGATCACTTTTTTGTTTTGTGCATGAAAAGCATCAGCAACATTTTTAATTAAAGCTTGTTCAGTTGCGGATAAATTAAAATCATCATCAATCTTCCTGTCTTTGCCTTCGCCTGCATTTCTGCCAATAACAATTACAGCAACATCTGTGTTTAATGCTTTTGTTTTTATGATATTATCATCCACTTCAAATTCAGGTGCTGGTGGTGTAGGATTCGAAAATTCCTGGAAGAAATCTTTCTTCGGATGTTTGGTATTATAGTCTGCTATATAATTTTTGTAGGCTTCTACAGTAACAGCATCAATATTATAACCGGCATTGATCAATCCCTGGTATAAAGAAACTTTATAGGCTTTATTTACATCGCCGCTGCCCGTACCGCCAGCGATCAGATCATAACCATTGTTACCAAACAAAGCAATATTTTTTATAGATGCGAATGGCAATGCATTGTTTGCATTCTTTAATAAAACCATGCCTTCTGCAGCAGCTTCTCTAGCAATAGCTGCATGTGCTTTAAGATCAGGCTGATTATTGTACTTATATTTTTTGAATGAAGGAGATTGAAGAATGATGTTTAAAATGCGCTCACAGTTTTCATCAAGCATTTTTACATCAAGCGAATCATGATTTACTGCATCAATAATTTTTTGTGTTTGTTGTTTAGTGCCGGGCATTAAGAGATCGTTGCCTGCTTTCATTTGTGCAACAGCATTGCGGCCACCAAACCAATCACTCATAACAAAGCCTTTATAACCCCAGTCTTTTCTTAAAACAGTTGTCAATAATTCATAGCTTTCTGAAGCCATTGTATCGTTGATCAGGTTATAAGAACTCATCACCGTCCACGGATTAGATCTTTTTAACGTGATCTCAAACCCCTTTAAATAAATCTCACGTAAAGCTCTTTCACTTACAATTGTATTTACTGAGTTACGGTTTGTTTCCTGGTTATTGGCTGCATAATGTTTTACAGAAGTACCAACGCCATTGCTTTGAATGCCGTTTGTAATAGCGGCTGCCATGCTGCCTGCTATAAGCGGATCTTCTGAATAATATTCAAAATTTCTTCCGCCCAAAGGATTGCGATGAATATTTAATGCAGGCGCAAGAATAATATCAACACCATAATTATGTATCTCGTTACCAAAGGCAACACCAACTTTTTTTACAACTGATGTATCCCATGTTGATGCGAGTAAAGTGGCGACAGGCCATGCTGTTGCATAATATGTTTTTGAATGATCATTATTACGAATAGAATCGATGCGTAAACCGGCAGGGCCATCTGCCACAACAATTGAAGGAACACCAAGTCGCGGTATGGCAAACGTTGTTCCTGAAGCACCGGCAACTTTATCTTCAGTTATACCAACACCGGTGCCGGATGATGTACCGCCGAATTTCATTCCCTTACCTACAACAAGCTGCGCTTTTTCTTCCAGCGTCATAGCTGCAACAACTTCTTTTGCTGAGTTTTTACCAAGCTGTGGCAAGTTTTGTGCTTTTGATTGTAAGAAATTTAATAACAGGGAAACAGCAATCAGAACGGTAACATAATTTTTCATACAGAGGTAAAGCGTAATTATTTAGGCCGCGAAATTATATGTTGCATTGAAGAAAAATAATTTATTAGGCGAATACGGCTTTTGTTGCGACCAAAATGCATTTACAGCTATATTGTTTTGATTTTTTGAATATTTGCCACATGAACGAAGCTGAAAAAAATATTTTAGGATTGCATTTGCCTACTGACCCGCGTTGGGTTGACCTTGCGGCAATCAGCCTGGAAGATATACTTACTGACCATGCTTATTGCGAACAAAAAGCGGCCACAAGCTGCATCTCATTAATACAGCGCTATCCTGAAAAAACAGAACTGGTTAATGAACTGGCGCCGATAGTAACCGAAGAATGGGGACATTTTCGTTTGGTGTTGCAGGAGTTACGTAAAAGGCATTTACAATTAGGCAAGCAGCGTAAAGATGAATATGTGAACAGGCTTTTACAGTTTGAACTAAAAGGCGGCAAAGAAGAAGACCGACTGCTGGATAAGCTTTTAATATGTGCCTTAATAGAAGCGCGTAGTTGCGAACGTTTCAAACGTTTAAGTGAAGGTTTGAATGATGATTACCTGCGCAATTTTTATCGCCGCTTCATGGAAAGCGAAGCTGGGCATTATGTTACATTTATTGAGTTGGCTGAAACGTATATTGATAAAGAAAAAGTACGCAAACGCTGGCAGGAATGGCTTGCTTACGAAGCTGATATCATGAAAAATTTAACGCCCAGAGGTGACAGGATGCATTGATAATCCAGCTTTATACGTTTGAGATAGGTTTAATTGCTGCAAAGTGTTTCAAGCCCTGCACTATCAATCACCGCAATATCTTTACCATCGGTTTTTATGAGGCCTGCTTCTGCGAATTCAATCATTAATTTATAAACAGTTTCATAGGTTGTACCTGTATAAGCAGCAATATCCTGACGGCTTACAGTAAACGCAATAAATCCGTTTTCATTTACACCAAATTTTTTCTGCAGCGCAAGCAATGCTTTCGCAACACGGCCTTTTACCTGCATATGTGCAAGGTCGCGCATGCGTTGTTCCGAAACCTGCAATTCATCAGCCAGGAACATCATAAACTCATACATGAACTGTGTATTTACTTTGAGTGTCGTCTTAAAAAAATCCAGGCTAATAAAGCAAATGGTTGCATCAGATAAAGCAGTTGCAGTAATAGGATAAAACAGGTTATTGGTTGAAAAGCCACGATGGCCAACAATATCATTTTGCATTGCAAATCTTATAATAAGTTCTTTGTCTTCTGACCAGTGTTTATGCACCTTCACAATGCCATTCAGCATAAAAAAAACACCTTCCACTTTGCTGCCTTCTTCAAAAATTATTTCGCCTTTTTTATAATGGATTATCTCCCGGCTGGCATCTAATGCAGGCCACCATTCTTTTAAACAATTTTGATAAAGGAAAGATTGAGAAGCATCATAACTGCCTTTGTGCTTTTTCATACGCTATAAAGATAGGCATGAATAAAGTTCACACCGGATGTAAATCAACCAAGCCCTGATGCATATACATTTGCCTTTCTTATTACTTCTTTGTTTAAAAGTTCCCGGTTAAGGTTTACCACTTCACCAATTACGATAATAGCAGGATTGCTTATTTCAGCATGTTGTGCCCTAAAAAAAATATCTTTTACTTTTCCGGTGATCATTTTTGCATCAGGCCTAGTTCCGTTTTGTATAATGGCAACCGGTGTTTCAGCTTTACCATTTTGTGCAAATATTTCTGTGATGTTTTCGAGCTTGCTCATTGCCATTAATATAATTACGGTGGCCGTTGATTGGGCAGCCAGGTAAATGTCTTTTGACAGATCACCATTACGGTTCGTGCCGGTAACCACCCAAAAGCTTTCATTAATACCGCGACAGGTCAACGGTATCATTTGTGAAGCAGGAACGGCAAGTGCACTTGAAATACCAGGCACTACTTCCACTTCTATACCAGCCTGCACAGCGGCGTCTATTTCTTCCTGGGCACGACCAAATACAAAAGGATCGCCGCCTTTTAAACGTACTATATTATTATATGCAGCTGCATAGCCTGTTATCAGGTAATTTATTTCCTGTTGGCTTAAAGCATGGCAACCATAACGTTTCCCAACAAATACTTTTTCTTTTGCACTGGTTGCATAATGGAGAAGATCTTCATTAGCCAAAGCATCATATAAAACAACATCAGCCTGCTGCAATGCTTTTATTGCCTTAAGCGTGAGTAGGTCAGGATCTCCAGGTCCTGCTCCAACTAAAATTAGTTTAGACATATTATAATTAAATATATTTAATATTATACAAGATAAAATTAGAAATTTTATATCATTTTACATTATATTTACAATATTATTTTAAAATAAAATATGAAAAATTAGAGAGTATAAATCGAATTTTCATAAAAATTGCTTGCCAACTTATAACATTAAATTAATTATAATATATGAAAATAGTTATAATTGGCAATGGAATGGTAGGCTATAAGCTTTGCGAAAAGCTTGTGGCAAAAAATCTGACCGATATTCAGATCGTAGTTTTTGGTGAAGAGCAATATGCTGCTTACGACAGGGTTCATCTTAGTGATTTCTTTTCAGGTAAAAATATTGATGACTTTACACTTGCACCTGCTGCATGGTATAAGGAAAAGGGAATTGAGTTGCATCTCGGTGATCCCGTTCAGGCTATAAATCGTTCGGCAAAACTGGTACATACCTTTAAAGGCTTTGTGATGCATTATGATGTATTAGTGCTCGCAACGGGTTCTTCTGCTTTCGTGCCTCGCATTGAAGGCATTGAAAAAGAAGGTGTGTTTTTATACCGCACAATCGAAGATCTTCACCTTATACGAGACTATGCAAAAAAAGCGACTACAGGCGTAGTTATAGGCGGTGGATTGTTAGGTCTTGAAGCAGCAAAAGCATTGCTTGACCTTGGCATTCGTGATACACATGTTATAGAATTTGCTCCCAGATTAATGCCGCGCCAGTTGGATGAGAACGGCTCTGAGATATTGATGTCTACTTTGACCAACCTGGGGTTAACTATCCATACAAATACTAACACAACAAAGATCACAGGCGATAGTCATATAGCAGGAATGCAGTTTGCTGATGGCTCAACACTCAAAACGGATATATTGGTGATTTCTGCCGGTATAAAACCTCGTGGGGAACTTGCTCTGGATTGTGGCCTGGAAACCGGTATGAACGGTGGTATAGTTGTAAATAATGTTTTGCAAACCTCTGATCCATCCATTTATGCTATCGGCGAATGCGCTCTTTATAATGAAATGATCTATGGCCTTGTAGCGCCGGGTTATGAAATGGCAGAAGTAGTTGTTAGTGAAGTGACCCGCTTAGTAATTAAGTCTTCTGCACCGAATGCGAAGGAGTTCACCGGTTTTGACATGAGTACTAAACTTAAACTGGTTGGCACTGATGTGGCAAGTTTTGGAAATCCTTTCGCTCAAGGTGATGATGTACGCAACATTGTTTTAAAAGATACTGTAAAAGGAGTTTATAAAAGAATCAACGTATCAGCCGATGGCAAATACCTGCTGGGTGGCATATTGGTTGGCGATGCTTCCCAATACAATCTTTTATTACAAACCTGCAAGAACAAAATATTGCTGCCACCTCATCCGGAAGATGTGATATTACCTGCAAGGCAAGCCAAAAAGAACGAAGGTGCCGGTATTGTTGCTTTACCGGATGATGCGCTAATATGCAGTTGCGAAAGCATTTCCAAATTAACTATTTGTCAATCTGTTTCTGAAGATGGTTGCGAAACCGTGGACGCTATAAAAAAATGCACAAAAGCCGGTACCGGATGCGGCGGTTGCTTACCTATGATAAAAGACCTGATGGTGCATACCATGAAACAACAGGGTAAATACATTCGAAATGTTTTATGTGAGCATTTTCAATATAGCCGCCAGGAATTGTATGACCTTATAAAGATTCACGAGCTTAAAACCTATGACGAAGTATTAGATCAACTGGGAAAAGGTGATGGCTGCGAAACCTGTAAGCCCGCCGTTTCATCCATTATTGCAAGTTTGTGGAATGAAATGGTATTGCAAAAAGGAAATGATACCGCACAAGACAGCAACGACAGGTTTCTTGCCAATATACAAAAAGGCGGAACATATTCCGTTGTACCACGCATTCCCGGAGGCGAGATCACACCTGAAAAATTAATTGTGATCGGCCAGGTTGCGCAGAAGTATAATCTCTATACAAAAATTACCGGGGGCCAGCGCATTGATTTATTTGGTGCCCATCTCAGCGATTTACCTTTTATATGGAGTGAGCTAATTGAAGCCGGTTTTGAAAGCGGTCATGCCTATGGCAAGGCATTACGCACAGTAAAGAGTTGCGTAGGAACAACCTGGTGCAGGTTTGGCCTTCAGGATAGCGTTAGTTATGCCATTCAAATAGAGGAGCGCTATCGCGGACTGAGAGCACCGCATAAGATCAAGTCGGCTGTTTCCGGTTGTATCAGGGAGTGCGCCGAAGCACAAAGCAAGGACTTTGGAATTATTGCCACAGAGCGCGGATGGAATTTATATGTATGCGGTAACGGGGGCAGCAAACCACAACATGCCTTATTGCTGGCTGCTGATATTGACAGCGAGACCTGCATAAAATACATCGACCGGTTCCTGATGTTTTATATACGCACTGCCGACCCGCTTACACGTACAGCCACATGGCTGAATAAAATGGAAGGCGGGATTGATTACCTGCGGAATGTAGTAGTAAATGACAGCCTCGGCATGGGAGAACAATGGGAAAGAGAAATGCAGGAATTGGTTGACAGGTATGAATGCGAATGGAAAGCAGCTATTCAAAATCCTGAAATAAGAAAACGGTTTAACCATTTTGTGAATGCACCAGGTGCAAAAGATCCAACTGTTCTTTTTGAACAATTGAGGGATCAGAAAAAAGCAGCAAACTGGTAAAGTATAAATACAGAACATAACAACCGAACCGGTTAGTTATAACCCTAACGATTGCCTGCCTTTTAAAAAAACAAAATATCAATTTATGATTCAACACAAAACAGATCTGAAAAGCACCTGGTTCGCTGCATGCCGCGTTGAAGACGTAGTACACAACGGAGGCGTTTGCGTGCAATATGGCGATAACCAGATAGCGCTTTTTTATTTTACAAGAAGGAATGAATGGTATGCTACACACAACCAATGCCCGCATAAAAAACAAATGGCATTAAGCCGTGGCATGATCGGGACAAAAAATGAGGAACCCAAAGTGGCCTGTCCATTCCATAAAAAAACTTTTTCTCTTATTACAGGAGAATGTTTAAGCGGTGATGAATGCAGTATAAAAACATATCCTGTTCGCGTAGAGAATAATATTGTTTTTATCAATGTTGGTGAAGAAGATAAAACGGCAATAAATTTTTAGCAATCATAAAAAAGCCTGATGGTGGCAGCCATCAAGCTCTGTATAGTTTTAAATAATCACATCACTTAAAACCAACCAAAATTAAATGAAACGAAATTTAATTCAATGCGGATTAAGTTTGTTTTTTCTTATAACTTCTTTCCAGAAGTTATCCGCACAGCTAACATTTACGGGACAATTACGAACACGAAGTGAATTGAGAGATGGCCAGGGTGCGCCAATTCCCGAAGGTGCCGATCCTGCTTTCTTTACTTCGCAAAGAACAAGGCTTGGCCTGCTTTTTACTACCAACCGGCTTAAACTTAATCTTACCGTACAGGATGTAAGGGTTTGGGGGCAGGATGTTTCCACCATTAATCGTACCACTACGCAAAACAACAATGGGTTTATGCTGCATGAAGCATGGGCTGAAATTTTATTAAGCGATACTGCTGTTCACAACAAGGCTTTTACGCTTAAGTTAGGAAGACAGGAACTGGTGTATGATGATCAACGGTTGCTGGGCAATCTCGACTGGCTGCAACAGGCAAGGAGGCATGACGCTGCTTTGCTTAAATATGAAACGGATAAGTGGATATTGCATGGTGGTGCCGCTTATAATCAAAACCAGGAGAATGCCTCGGGAACAATCTATAATTCAACCCCACCAGGTAATTATACTTCATCAACCAATGGTGGCAATATGTATAAGAGCCTCGAGTTTTTTTACGCAGGCAGGAAGCTGGCAAAAGGCAATATATCATTCCTTTTCCTGGCTGACCAGTTCAGTAAATACAACAACGATAGCACAGGCAATAAAATATTCCAGCCTGGTACCTGGAGCCGGTCAACAACGGGCTTTTATTTCAATGATGCATTTTCCAAAATAGCTATTAGTGCTTCTGCATATTATCAATTTGGTAAAACATCAACAGGCCAAAAACTAAATGCAGGTTTATTAAGCGGTTCTGCCAATTATTTATTCGATAAGAAAACAAGCAGCGGTGTTGGTATCGATTACTACACAGGTGGAACAACAGGTACCACCAGCAATGCATTCGACCCATTGTATGGAACGCCGCACAAGTTTGCAGGGCTCATGGATTATTATTATGCAGCCAGTGCCTTTGGTAAAAAAGGTTTGATCGATTATTATTTCAAAGCAAAATACAAATCAGAAAAATTCTGGTTAATGGCCGATGTACACCAGTTCACCAGTGCATCATCAATCGAAGGTTATGATACAAGAAACTTCGGGCAGGAAATTGATCTTGTTGCATCGTACGCTCTTACAAAGATCATTTCTTTTGAAGGCGGCTACAGTCACTACTTCAGTACAAACGCACTAACGTCTTCTTCTGTTAAAAATGTGCCGAATGCAAGATCAAATGCAAACTGGGCATATGTATCCATCAATATTAAACCGGAGTTTATTATTAAATAATACCAGTTTACCATCGATCAAATCAATTTTAATTAACCGTTATAAAATATTTATCATGTCTGCACAACCACTTACAAAACTCAACGTCTTCAGGGGGAAAGGCATTCAAATGAGAACCTTTCACATTACCTGGCTCATGTTTTTTGTATGTTTTTTTGGATGGTTTGGCCTCGCTCCGCTTATGCCTACTATCCGTGAAGACCTGCATCTTACAAAATCACAGGTAGGCAACCTTGTTATTATATCTGTAAGTACAACTATCATTGCAAGGCTTGTTATAGGCAAGCTTTGTGATATATGGGGACCGCGCAAAACAGCAATAAGATTATTACTCGTTGGTGCAATACCAGTGTTTCTTGTTGGCCTTGCAAAAGATTATACTACGTTTTTGTTGTTCAGAGGAGCAATAGGCATTATTGGTGCATCCTTTGTCATCACACAATTTCATACATCTTTAATGTTTGCGCCGAACATTAAGGGCACGGCCAATGCTGTTACGGGTGGATGGGGAAATCTTGGTGGTGGCGTTACCAATATGGTAATGCCTTTGATATTCGCAGCCATTGTGGGTTTTGGATATACAAAAGCAGAAGCATGGCGTTATGCGATGATCGTACCCGGAACAATGATGCTTATTGTTGCTTATTTATATTATCGTTTTACCAAGGACACACCTGCAGGCAATTTTGATGAACTTCCTTCCTATCAGCAAAAAAGAAAAGAAAAGAAAACAGACTGGAGTGTTTTGAAAGATTGGAGAATATGGGCTCTTACCATGGCATACGGTATGTGCTTCGGCATGGAGATAACATTTGATAATGTAGCATCGCTGCACTTTGTTGATACATTCAAATTATCACAATCATCAGCTGGCTTTTGGGCGGGCATCTTTGGTTCCATGAACATTTTTGCGCGGGCATTAGGAGGTGTTGTATCAGACAAAATCGGAAGCAACTCAGGACTGCGTGGGAAAGGTGTCTTCCTTGCCTGTATGCTTTTACTCGAAGGCATCGGCATTATATTATTTGCAAAAGCAGGTTCCTTACCTGTTGCTATCATATCGATGCTAAGTTTTGCCCTGTTTCTTAAAATGGCCAATGGAGCCACCTATGGTATTGTTCCTTTTGTGAATGAAAAAAATGTAGGCTTAATAAGTGGTATTGTTGGTGCGGGCGGCAATCTTGGTGGTATGATGTTCGGATTTCTTTTTAAGTCATCAACCATCACATTCATCCAGGCATTTACTTATATAGGTTATATCGTGATCGCTGTCTCGTCAATTGTTTTTATCACAAAATTCAAGTCTCGTACACGCGTAGCAGAAGAAATGGTGATGCAGGAAGAACCGGTTGCTGCGTAAACTGTAAAAAAGTGCTATGGCAGAATCCTATAAAACAACCTGTTGTTATTGTGGTGTTGGCTGCGGTGTTATTGTTCATAAAGACCGTAATGGCAAACTAACGCTGGAGGGCGACAAAGATCATCCTGTAAATAAAGGCATGCTCTGCAGCAAGGGCATGAACCTGCATTATACAGTGATGGATCAAAGCGACAGGTTGTTGTATCCTGAAATGCGTTATAACAAAAACCTGCCCAGGCAACGTGTTTCATGGGATATGGCGCTTGACAGGATGGCCAGAGTTTTTACAACATTAATCAATAAATATGGCCCCGACAGCGTTGCTGTTTATGCGTCGGGCCAATGCCTTACAGAAGAATATTACTTGCTCAACAAGCTCATGAAAGGTTTTATCGGTAGCAATAATATTGATACCAATTCACGCCTTTGTATGAGTAGCGCGGTGGCTGCTTATAAAATGAGCCTGGGTGAAGACAGCGTGCCGGTAAGTTATAATGACATTGATGAAGCTGACTGCATTTTTGTAGCAGGTGCCAATCCCGCCTGGTGCCACCCGATCCTTTGGAGAAGAGTTGAAGCAGCCAAACAAAAGAATCCTGCTTTAAAGATCATTGTAAGCGATCCCCGTAAAACACAAACCTGCACTTATGCTGATGTGCACCTGCAAATAAAACCCGGCACAGATATCACACTACATCATGCTATTGGAAGAGTGCTGATAGAGAATGGCGACATTGATGCCGACTTCATAAAAAATCATACACAAGGTTTTGATAAATACAGCAGGCAGGTAATGCAGCGTACCGTTGCAGAAGCAGCGGCTATTTGCGATATACCCGAACAAAATATAAGAGATGCAGCAGCATATATCGCGAATGCGAAAGGTTTTATTACCATGTGGACAATGGGTTTAAATCAAAGCGTTGTCGGCGTTAATAAAAATCTCAGCCTTATCAATCTTAATTTGATAACAGGCCATATCGGCAAACCGGGCAGCGGTCCGTTTTCATTAACAGGACAGCCCAATGCAATGGGAGGACGCGAGGTAGGCGGATTATCTAATTTATTGCCGGCGCACAGAGATCTGTCAAAACAATCAGACCGCGACTTTGTACAACAGTTCTGGCAAAGCAAATCCATCAATGCAAAACCAGGTTATACTGCCACAGAAATTTTTGACGCGCTGAACAATGAAACATTAAAGGCAGTGTGGATCATCGGAACAAATCCATTAGTGAGCTTACCTAATGCGCGGCTGGCTGAAGCTGCTTTAAAAAAAGCAAAGTTTGTCGTGGTACAGGAAGTAAGCAATAGAGCAGAAACTTTGCAATATGCCGATATTGTATTACCTGCTGCGGCATGGGCAGAAAAAGAGGGCACCATGACCAATGCAGAAAGAAGAATAGCTTACCTGCAAAAGGTAGTTGATGCACCCGGTGAAGCATTGCCCGATTGGGAGATCATTGCACGCTTTGCAAATAAAATGGGCTTTCATGGTTTTAATTATAGCAATGCATCAGAAGTATACGATGAGCATTGCAGGCTAACTGAAGGGACACATATAGATATCAGCGCGCTTAATTACGAAGTACTCAAAGAAAAAAGAAGCGTTCAATGGCCGTACAATACTAACACAGGAACTTTTGGTACAGAGCGGTTATTTACAGACAAAGTTTTTTATACATCATCTTCAAGAGCTATCATTCATGCAGTGAATGATAATAATCTTTCGGAACCTGCTTCAAAAAAACTTCCGCTTATTTTAACCACAGGCCGCATAAGAGACCAGTGGCATACCATGAGTAAAACCGGTAAGGTTAATAAGCTGAAACAGCATTATGCCAATGCGTTTGTTGAGATACATCCTGCAGACGCAGCAAAAAGAAATATTCAGGAAAATGATTTGGTTGAAATAACAAACGCACGTGGAATAGTTAAAGTAAAAGCTAAGCTTACCGCTGATATAAAGCAAGGTGTTGTCTTCCTGCCTATGCATTGGGGCAAGATCCTTAACAACGATCTTAACAGAGCCAATAACTTAACCAACAACTTAGTTGATCCAATATCAAAAGAGCCGGACTTTAAGTTCGCCGCCGTTGAAGTTGCCTTGTATAAAAAACCAAAGCAAAAGATCATTATCGTAGGAGCCGGTGCTGCCGCTTACGGGTTTGTAAAAGCTTACCGCGTGCTGAATGATACAGACAGCATTGAAGTGTTTAGCAAGGAAGATTTTCCTTTTTATAACCGGGTAATGCTACCTGATTATATAAGCGGCGCACAACGATGGGAGCAATTGATAAAAATGAGCGGTAAAGAAGAAAAAAAGGTGAATATCATATTACATAGAGGGCTTAGTATAGAAAGTATTGACAGGGAAAACAAGACAGTGATTGATAATAAGGGGAAACAACATCATTACGATGTACTGTTGCTGGCCATGGGCAGCCGGGCTACGGTATTAAAAGATGTACCGCTTATGCCCGGCTTATTTACCATGCGTAACAAACCAGATGCTGATAACTTTATAAATCATATTCAGCCTGAAAAAGGAAGTGTAGTTATTATTGGTGGCGGACTACTGGGAATAGAATTAGCAGCATCGCTGCGGGAATTAAATATCGAAGCAACGATTCTTCAGCGTTCTTCAAAATTAATGGACCGTCAATTGGATGCATTAGGTTGCCAGATATTACATGAAGAGTTGCTTGAGAAAGGTATAGAGGTATTATTTAATGACGAAATAGAGCGTGTATTGGGAAGCACAACCGTTACAGGCATAAAACTAAAAAGCGGCAGGCAATTAGATTGCCAGGCTATTGTTATGGCCATCGGCACCACTCCTAATATTGAATTGGCGAGGGCTTGCGGTCTTGATTGCAAGCGTGGTGTAATTGTAAATGAATATTTACAAACAAATGATGCGTCTATCTATGCAATGGGCGAACTCGCAGAGTTTAAAGGACAATTGTATGGCATCACTGCAGCAGCAGAACAACAGGCATCTATTATTGCATCTTATCTAAGCGGTGATATTGCCAACTATTATGAAGGCTCTTTGTTAATGAACCTTTTAAAAATGCCTGGAACTGATCTTTGTTCTATTGGCATGCCCGACGCACCGGCTAATGACCCTTCGTATGAAGAAGTAATATTTATTGATAAGGCCAAACGCTATTACAAGAAATGCATTATACACAACGACCGTTTGGTTGGCGCTATATTAATCGGGGATAAAACAGAATTCCTGGAGTTTAAAGACCTGGTTGAAAAAAAGATGGAGTTATCTGAAAAAAGACTGGAGCTATTACGCTCCAATAAAAAAGCAGAACCGATGATAGGCAAGCTTGTTTGTTCGTGTGCCGGAATTGGTGAAGGCAATATTGAAAATAAGATCAAAGAAGGTTTTATAGAAATAGACGCATTGTGCAAAGCTTCAGGTGCAGGTTTGGGATGTCGCAGTTGCCGACCTGAAGTAAAAGCCATACTGGAGAAGACGGTATTACCTGAGATTATTTCACTGCAAACTGTTTTAACCAGTGGAACATGACTAAATCGCAAACCTATATTCTTCCATTTAAGGCCGGTATTATTTCGCCTGGCTATCTCGATAATATTTTGGAGATTGCAATGGTCTGCAAAATTGAACATGTATCCTTAAGCCTGAGGCAGGAAATGATAATGCATGTACCGTCATTCAAAATACAGGATTTTGAGCATGAGTGCAGGGAACGAAATATAATTGCACATACTGTAAAAAGGATGATGCCTAATATTATCAGTTCTTATGTTGCTGTGGGGTTATCTGTGCAGGAAAGTTGGCTGAGAGAAGGTGTATACAAGGATATATTTGAGTTATTCGATTATAATCCGCAACTAAAAATCAATGTATGCGACCACATGCAGAGCTTTGTGCCATTATTTACGGGTCATCTTAATTGGATAGCATCTGAACACGCACACTATTGGTATTTATACATTCGCTTACCGCATCACAAAGAGTTATATCGCTGGCCCGAACTCATCTACACCAATAATATTGCGGGCATTTCCCAAAGAATAGAAAAGCTTATCGCGGACATGGTGCATAAGAACGAATCAATTACTATGAGCTTTTATGAAGACATTTTCAAATCTATAAAAAGCAGCGCTGTTTATATCTGCAAAGACATAGATAAGCCACTCGTACTTCCTGCATTTCAGCTTACGTATTACGAAGGATTTACAAAAGACATAAACGGTTACTGGCTGGGCATTTACAGACGGGATGAATTGTTCAGTGTTGCTTTCCTGCGCGATATCTGCACGATCTGTAAAAACACATCTATAAGCCAGCTATATGCAACTCCGTGGAAAAGTATTATCATTAAAAACATACAGCCGCAACATCGGCATTTTTGGGATCACGTTTTGGGAAAATACAGGATAAATGTACGCCATGCGGCCAACGAATTAAACTGGCAGGTAGAAGATAATACAGAAGATGGCTTATTATTAAAACGTCACATTGTTCGTCATTTTGATAAAGAAGATGTGCGTACTTATGGTTTATGTTTTGCGGTACAGACCAGGCTTTCCTCTTACATGTTTGGCTCTGTTATATTGCGAAAATCGATCACAAAAAATCCTGACCGTTTAAGATCACTTGAACGCTTTGATATACTATACACCAAAGATTTCAACCCTAATTCCTCTGATCTTATTGTATACAGGGAGCGCGTGGAAAAAGATCATGTTGGTACTTATCTTGTTTCGCTGTGCAAGCTTTTTTATGAACAACAAAGCAGGCCGGCATATAACAATCAAACAGCTTTAAGCACTGCCAATACAACAACACCGGCGTTAAAAAAATTTGTTTATCAATGCAATGATTGTTTATCAGTGTATGATGAAATACTGGGTGATACGGAAAATAATATTCAGGCAGGAACATTATTTGATCTGTTACCGGAAGATTATTGCTGCGCTTTGTGTAATGCTCCAAAAAATAATTTCACTGCGGTTGACGCAGCTTCGTTAACACAGGTTGGTTAAATCGTTTTCCGAATTAAAGTTTGCAAACTTATCTTCCTGTTGCACCGGCACTTCAATGTAAAATGTTTGCAGCTGTTCTAATATAAAATGCATGCTGTGCTTTTTTAGTTCACCTTTCTCATACAATTCAACAATTTTACCTAAAGCATTGGCCTTGTATATTCCGCATAAAGGTTCAGTTTGAAGTTTATGTTTAAATACGATTGCTTCTGCACTTGTTTGTTTATAATATGAATAAAGTTGACTTAATAGTTCTTCATTCATATTTATAATATCCACAGCCAATACAAGCAGGTCATTTTGCGGATACTGCTTATGCACACTCAATATGCCTTTTAAAGGGCCGCCCATGTTAAACACATCGTTATCCGTAATTAATAATTCTTCAGAAAAAATTGCTTTGTAGGATTTAAGTTGTGTATGATTGATGGAAACAACAACGGGGATATTAAGCGCATACAATTTATCAAAAGCCATTTGCGCCCATGTTTGGGAAGCCTGCCGCAACAAGCCTTTATCCCTGCCCATGCGGGTACTGCTGCCTCCACATAATACAACACCTGTAATCATACTTTTATTGAATCAATCTGCTGTATGCCTTAACCCTTCAGCCACCTTGAATATGTGCAAGACATATGGAAATAAAGCATCCATTGTTTCTTCTGCACCTCTTGTGGAACCGGGCAAAGTAAGCACTAAAGTTGTTTTTATAAATCCTGCAACACCTCTTGATAGCATGGCATAAGGCGTGCGCTCCTGGCCGTAAGCTCTTGCCGCTTCCATAATACCGGGAATATGCTTATCAAGCAGCGGCTCTATGGCATCGGGCGTAACATCACGTTTATATAAACCTGTACCACCTGTAAAAATTACGAGGTTGTAGTTCTCACTGCTTAATTGTTTTACTTGTTGTTGGATAACATCAAATTCATCCGGAATAATTGTATACAGATCGGTTGATAAACCGCTTTGCTGTAATTTTTGTATGACAGCCTTGCCGGCAAGATCATGCTTTGTACCGGCCGCAATGCTGTCTGAACACACGATCACTGCGCAACGAAGTTTTTGGTGAGGCAATTCATCTTTGAAGTCAGATTTACCTCCTTTCTTTTTTTGCAATTGAATAGCATGAATGCTTACATGCTTGTCAATTGGTTTCAGCATATCATACATAGTAAGTGCTGTGATCGCAGCGCCATGCATGGCTTCCACTTCAACACCCGTGCGGTAAATGGTATGCACTTCAACACTAATAATAATGTCCCATTCATTTATTTCATAAGTGATAGCAGCAAACTCAACCGGCAGTGGATGGCAATCCGGAATAACATCACTTGTTTTTTTAACGGCCAGAAGGCCCGCAGCACGGGAGAACTCAAACACATCTCCCTTGGGTACGGCTTTATTTTTCACAGCATCAATCGTAGCCTGTGATGACACTTTCACTGTAGCTGTGGCGATAGCTTTACGAAGACTGCTGACCTTAGATGTAATGTTGTTCATGCCAATTGTTTTCTTTCATTACAAATATATCAGTTCAAATCACTGCGGCAACAAGTGAACCTCAACTATATCGCCCTTTTTAAATTCCATTTTGTCTTCCTCTAATACAATTAAGCAATCTGCAACAGCAAACGAGGAAAGCTTATATGATTCCTGTGCCGTTAAGGGCATTACATCGTTGCCAACTATCTTACCTTTCAGGAAATGCGTAAGATTGGTCTTTTTTGAATAATCGGAGGCAAGCGGTAAATGATATTTTCTTTTTTTATCGGGAAGAGAAGCAAGCTGCAATAAGGCATCCCAGACATATTCATAAAAGCAGGTTAACACAGATGAGGGATTGCCCGGCAATCCAAACACAACCTTGTTTTCAATCATGCCAAAGTATAAAGGCTTACCTGGCCGTTGCTTTATTTTATGGAATAACTGTTGTACCCCGCAGGCATTTGCGGCATTAATAACAAAATCATAATCACCAACACTTACACCACCGGTTAACAATACAACATCGGCCTGTATTAATGCATTGTTCAATGCATCGGTTAATGCAGCCACGTTATCATGAACATGAACCGTTTTGTTTAGAGTAAAACCAATTTGCTGCAAAGCAGACGACAGCATCATACTGTTTGATTCATATACCTGCCCGTATTGTAATGCGGAGCCCGGCTCTTGCAATTCATTCCCTGTTACAATCAGATGAATGGTGGGATACCGAAATACCTTTACTGTAGTAACACCTGCTCCTGCAAGAAAACCAATTGCCGCCGGGGATAAAACAGTTCCTTTTGCTAATGCCAGTTGGCCGAAGCTTATATCAGAACCTTTGGGGCGAACGTTTAGACCTTTTACCAGCGCTTCATCTTCTATAAAAAGTTGATTATCCTGGATAATTGTTTTTTCCTGCATCACTACCGTATCTGCATTGGAAGGCACCGGAGCACCTGTAAAAATCCGGATGGCCTGACCCTGCTTTAATATTTTTTCACCTGTTGCGCCGGCAGGTATCTCACCTTCTACTGATAAAGACTGCTGATGAAGCAGATCTTCAAATTGAAAGGCATATCCGTCCATTGCCGATTGAGGAAAAGGGGGAATATCTGCTGCGGAGAAAACATCTTCTGCCAATACATGATTGAAAGCTACTGCCAGTGATATATTCACCGGATCTAAAGCGTGTATGTTACCACTAATAATATTTCTTGCTTGTTCAACATTGATCATGATATCCAGGTAAACATTAAAATTATGCATTGGTTTTTTCACTATGACCAAGACTTTTTCCCGGCGCTACAATATCTCTCACTATTTGCCTGAGCTCTTTGATTTCAGGAAAACGGCCTGCTTCTTTACGATCAAATATTTTCTCGCCATCAATATAAATTATATAGGTGCCATTAATTGTTGCCGGTTGCAGAAGCACGCCCTTCAATTCATCGGTGAAAGTAGTAAGCAGTTCCTGTGCCATGTAAGCGGCACGCAACATCCATCCGCATTTTGGACAGTATTGTATAGTGATGGTTGGCTTCATTAATGCTTATAATTATAAGATGATATTATAAAAACTTTTTGGCACCAAACCGGTTTTCTATTCCCTGGTAAGTTTACAATTTGCTTCCTGATGGCTCTTTTAATAACCTTTAGAAAATTGCTTTTGAAAAGGTACTTTACTACCAAACTTTTTCATTCAGGAAAGAAAATAATTTAACCTGATTAAATTTTATTTCCCATCATTTTAGTTACATTTATTTCCCGGCTACACTCAATTCTCATCGCATTATGCCGCTAACCTAATAAATTAAAAATTAATCATCAACTGTACTACACATTGCCTGAATTACCCCGCTGTGATGCTAACAACTTTTAATAACCTAAAAACACAAAAATGAAACGCTCAATTTTACTTTCCGCTGCATTGTTTCTTTGTTCTATTATTTCAGCTCAGAATAATGGAGATTTTCGCACTATTAAATCCGGCAACTGGAGCGATACTTCCATATGGCAAAAATATACTTCTGGTTCCTGGAAGGCTGCGCTTGCTTATCCCAATTACAATAATGGAGCTATTACTATACAGGATGGATATGATGTAATCATTAACCTGAATATTACATTAGACCAGGTAAAAGTGCAGGGCGGCGCTACATTAAGTTTATTGGGAAATTATACAGTAACGCTTAACAACAAAAGCGGGGGTGATGATTTAATTTCAGATGGATTAATAAATTTGTCAACAGGCACAATTACAGGCGCCGGAACGATACGCATTAATGGTGCTTTACAATGGGTTTCCGGCACAATACAATCACCCTTGACTAATGCCGGCACAATTACAATAGATACAGGTGCGCCACAAAACATAGTTTATTTATCCGGTACGATAACAAATAATGGCATTATGAATTTCGTATTAGGAACGATCGTTTTTAATAATGCTAATAGCAACATTATTAATAACAAGATTTTTACTACGAGCGATGCAAATCTTTTCTCAAGTCCTTCTCCTACTACTGAGGGAACATTTACCAATAATGCAACCGGGATTTTTAATGTTGATAATCATGGTGGCTTTACATCTGCTATCAGGTTTACAAATAAAGGCATCATGAATTTTATTACGAGCACAGGTATTTTTTCAAACGCATATATATTCACCAATCAAAAAACAATGAATTTTTCGAACGGTGCTTTTATAAATAATGATAATTGTATAGCAAATTTTAATACGGGAACATCTATTACAGGAACAGGTACCATGACAATTGCAGGTACAATAAATGACAACACAAATCTTAATATACAAACAAATATTGCAGTATTTTATGGCTCTAATAATCTTTCATTTCCAATAACAATAACGGGCACTGGTTCTCTTACGATAAATGGCGACTTTGTTTGGTACACCGGCACGATTGGAGTACCTGTTACAATTTCAGGCACAGGTTCTTTTACCATGAGTGGAAACCTTGGTGTACTCACATCAGGCATTACCAATAACGGAATATTCACGTGGGGTGTAGGATATTATTATTTTAGTAATGGCAGCATAGTAAATAACAAGACTATGTATATAATAGGCGATTATGAAATACTAAATAATGGAGGATCGAATAGCATTACTAATAATACTGCAGGCATTATTACAAAAAAATCTTACGGCACTACAACAATAGATGTACCCTTTACGAATAAAGGTGTGATAGCCGGAGCAGGCATTTTTAATTTTGGAACAAACCTTACGAATACAGGCCGTTTTGCCCCGGGTATAGATACAGCAACAGGAATATTAACCACGGGTCAAAATTATACCAATAGCACACTGTCAATAAAAATGAATGGTACCACTCCCGGTATTGGGTTTGACAGGCTGAAGGTGAACGGCAATGTTGCCCTTGCTGGAACACTTAATGTTACAAGCAATACAACAATGCCTGCAGAAACTTATACCATATTAACTTGTTCAGGCACGCTGACAGGAAACTTTGCTACTAAACATTTGCCACCTGGTTATTCAGTACAAATAAAACCAAACAGCGTTGTAATAACTGTAACGCAAAACTTAAATACAACTGATATTTATAAAGAAGAAAATATGGAGGTTAAAACAACGGCTCTTTCAGTATTCCCAAATCCTGCTGCAAATACTTTGCTTATCAATTATCCATTAAAAAATACTACAGCAGCATTGCGCATTTTTGATGCAACCGGTAACCAGGTATATCAAACTACAGTTAATAACGGCAATAATCTTAAAGTAAACATCAGCAGGTTAATACCCGGCAGTTATATGCTATGTATTACAGATGGAGATAAAACGGAAACAAAAAAATTTATAAAACAGTAACTAAGTGTAACAGCCGGCTTTTCAAGAATGTACAATATTGTACTACTCTAAACCCTCGAAAAACTTTTTCGCATCAAGCCAGTTTTCCATTCTTTCATACGCTGTATAATGCACATTATGTGGCGCACTGAAAAGAATTGGCCTGCCCGTAAAAACAGATAAATTAAAATCGTGGTCATCAATTAAAACATCAGCTTTTATAAGATGTTTATCTCCGCAAAACACCCTTCTCTTCCAGTGAATGAACGGGAAATGTTTATCCAGCCATTCATACTTATCTAAGAAAGAATGCTTGAATTCCATTGCAGCCGATACAACATATATTTCGTGCATGTTATATAAAGCTTCAATAATTTCTTTGGCATTTTCCATTACAGGTAGGTCTTTAAAAAAGCCGGGTTGATGCGGATACATTTTTACTATAGGTGCGTGATCTGCCGGCACTATATCATATAATTTTTTCCCATGAATATCTGCCTTGGTATAACGAACGCCAAAATCCCTTTCATACCATTCAAAAAAGCGTGTAACGGCGTCGGCCATTACATCGTCCATATCAATTAAAATACGCATGATAGTTTTTCTTTCGGCCCTAATGTAAATATTTTAAAGTTTAATAGTATAATTGTTCAATATTTCGTTGCAAACTTTTGAAAAAAAATATTAGAGCCACAGTTAACAATTGTTATGTTCGTACATGTAACTGCAACCTTTTCAACAAGATAGTTTTCCGTTTATGTAAATTTTAAGATGTGACAAAAATGCTTTCGTTTATTTTTGCCCGCACGAAAGGCAGCGTGGCAATGTTACGATTGAATGGATTCTGCTTTTAAACATGAGAAAAAATGATGAAATACTTATTGAGCCTTCTTCTTTTCTTTTCGTTTGAAAAAATAATTGCTCAGGAAGCTGACAGGTGGGACCTTCGCCGCTGCATTGATTATGCAATGGCAAATAATGTTTCGGTATTGCAGGCGGATGTACAGGCACGCCAGGCAACACTGCAAAAAAAGCTTGCAAAAGGGCAGATCGTACCAACGCTTGGTTTTAATACACAGGCAGGTTTTCAGTTTGGTCGCAGTATTGACCCGACTACAAACCTCTATACCAATCAAACCACTTTTTTCCAAAGCTATACCTTGCAGGCGGGTGTTACATTGTTTAATTTTTTTAGTATAAAAAATAATATACTTGCTGCGAGCAAAGATGAAGACGCCTATAAGTTGGGTGTTGACAAAGCAAGAAATGATATTGCCTTGAATGTGGCTGCCGCATATTTGCAAACATTGCTTTCGCTGGAACAGGCGAATATTGCGAAAGTGCAGATAAATCAAACGACAGCACAGCTTGAAAATACACGTAAGCTGGTTAATGCAGGCAGCATGCCTGAATTAAATGCAGCACAACTTGAAGCACAGCTGGCAACAGACAGCAGCAATTACATAACAGCGATGGGCACAGCAGATCAAAACAGGATACAGTTAATTGCTTTATTAAACCTGGATGAATCAACACCTTTTAAGGTAGCAACACCCGATGTTGATAAAATTCCTATTCCGCCCTTATCAGAGTTAGAACCAGGTTATGTATACCAGCTTGCACTTGGTACACAACCTCTTCAAATATTAGACAGTATCCGTATCGTTTCAAACGAATATGCTGTAAAAAGCGCAAGAGGCGCTATGTACCCAACACTTAGTATGTTTGGTGCTTTGGGCAGCAATTATGGAAACAACCGCGTGGAGCCAGTGGGCGCCATCCCTTACTTTGATACCACTTATACACATAACGGAGATTATATTGTAAGAAGCGCATCGCTTCCTGTATTAGGCAAACCTTCTTATGCAAGGCAGGTTGGTAATCTTAATTTCAACCAGTCAATTGGCCTTCAGTTAAACATTCCTATTTTAAATGGCCGGCAGGTAAGAACAAATTACGACAGGGCTAAACTGAATCTTGAAAATGCAAAAATCCAGTTGCGTGCAGATAATCTTGCCTTGCAGCAAAATATTTATACTGCTTACAGCAATTCTGTTGCGGCACTGGCTAAATATAATTCATCAACAAAGGCAGTACAAATACAGCAATATGCTTATGATCTTGCAACAAAAAGATATGAGATAGGCATTCTTTCAACGATAGATTACATTACAATACAAACAAATTTATTTACAGCCAAGATTAACCAGGCATCAGCCAAATATGATTACATCTTTAAAATGAAAGTGCTGGAATTTTACAAAGGACAGGGCATACAATTTTAAGATGAATACAAAAACTTTTACATTATGAGCAAAAAACTAAAATGGATAATCGGGATACTAGTTATATTAGTTGTACTGCTTGTTGTATTAAGCAAAGCAGGGGTTTTAGGTAAAGATGAAGGCATTGAGGTTACAGCCGAAAAAGCCGGAATACATACTATTATTGAAACAGTAACAGCAACAGGAAAAGTTTTCCCGGAAATAGAAGTAAAAGTTAGCCCTGATATCTCAGGAGAAATTGTAGAGCTGAATGTTGAAGAAGGCGATACTGTTCGCCGCGGGCAGGTGCTTGCAAAAATTTACGCCGACATATATGCTTCACAAAGAGACGAGGCTGCCGCTGTGGTATCTCAATCACAGGCACAGGTTACAAATTCACAGGCACAATTAGGTGCATTAAAAGCCACATTAACTCAAACAGAAGCAGCTTATAACCGGCAGAAAACTTTGCTTGATCAAAAAGTAATCTCCCAGTCTGAGTTTGAAACTGCGCAGCAGGCTTATGAATCTGCAAAAGCAAATTATATTGCCGCACAGGCAGGTATAAAAGCTAATGAGGCCAATGTACAAAATGCAATGGCAGGTTTAACCCGTGCCAATAAAGATGTTGGCCGCGCAACAATTACAGCACCGATGGATGGTGTAATAAGTTTATTAAGTGTGAAGAAAGGCGAGCGCGTTGCTGGTAACAGTTTTAATATTGGAACAGAAATGATGCGTATAGCTGATCTGAGCAGCATTGAAGTACAGGTTGATGTTGGTGAAAATGATATTCCAAAAGTAAAACTTGGCGATACTGCAGTAGTGGAAATTGATGCATTTAATAATCGTAAATTCAAGGGCGTTGTTTATAAAATTGCAAATCCTGAATCATCACTTACTGCCAGCGCAACTTCTTCATCAACTTCAGTAACGCAGTATGAAGTGCACATCAGGTTGTTGCCTTCAACTTACAAAGATCTGATTGTAAAAGGGCAACCATTTCCTTTTCGCCCGAATATGACTGCGAGTGCAGATATTCAAACACAAACACATCCTAATGTTTTGAGTGTGCCTTTAAATGCTGTAACAACAAGAAGCAAGGAAGATGTTCAAAAGGCAGATTCTGCTAAAAATAACAAACAGGATAGCACCAACAGTGATGGTGATAATGACCTTTCAGAAGTTGTGTTTGTTGCTCAGCCCGATGGCAAAGTAAAAATGGTTGCTGTAAAAACTTCTATACAGGACATTAATAATATTGAAATTACAAGCGGCTTAAAAGCAAACGAACAGGTTATAACAGGCCCTTACGATGTAGTAAGTAAAAGCCTGAAAAACGGCGATAAAGTAAAAGTTGTAAATAAAGACCAGCTTGTAAAAAGCTTTGAAAAGAAATAAGCTATAACCCGAAAGCAAGCTCCTTAAGAATGTGAAATTTGATATTTGCATCTTTTTGCATCTATCTTTACGTTTCTAATTTATTGCATGCAATTCGGAATAATAGGTAGTGGAAGCTGGGCTACTGCGCTGGCAAAAATTTTAACTAATAGCGGCCAGAATATTTATTGGTATATACGCAATTCAGATACTATAAATCATCTTAATCAACGCAGGCATAACCCGCATTATTTAAACAGCGCTTCTTTTGATACAAACTTGCTTCAGTTAAGCAGCAGCCTTAATTATGTAATTGAATCAAGCGATGTTTTATTGATCGTAATTCCTTCTGCTTACATACATCAATCGTTAAGCAGTTTAAATAAAGATGCATTTAAAGATAAAAAGATCATCTCTGCCATTAAAGGCATTCTTCCTGAAAAGAACTTATTGCTTCATGAATACCTCCAGGAAAATTTTAATGTTAGCCTTGCAAACTATTTTACAGTACTTGGCCCTTGCCATGCAGAAGAAGTTGCTGCCGAAAAATTATCTTACCTCACGTTTTCAGGTCTAGACGTTACTGCAACAAAAAAACTGGCGGCATGTTTTAATACGGAGTTTATTAAAACGGTTATAAACACTGATGTTTTGGGTGTACAATATGCAGCTATTCTTAAAAACATTTATGCTTTGGGAGCAGGCATTGCACACGGGCTTGAATACGGCGATAATTTTTTGAGCGTTTACATAGCGAATGCGGGGAATGAAATGGTGCGTTTCTTAAGAGAAGTGAAACATGAGGATTCAGGAACTGAAGTGAATTATGCAGCTTCGGTTTACCTGGGTGATCTGCTTGTAACATGTTATTCTTTATACAGCCGCAACCGGATGCTTGGCAATATGATAGGCAAAGGCTATTCAGTAAAGGCCGCACAACTTGAACTGGGCATGGTTGCAGAAGGATATAATGCCAGCAAATGCATACATATAACAAATCAAAATTTAAAAGTAAATATTCCGCTTGCTGATGTTATTTATAAAATTTTATGGGAACACCTCTCTCCTTTAGAAGGTTTTTTAGCTATTGAAGAATTATTGACATAAATGATATTTTAGCCTTCTGCATTGCATTTAAATATGCTGTTAAATAATTTTTATATTATGAATTGTTAAGTACCTGGCAAACGGGAAAATTCCCGTTGTTTAAATGCGTAAAATACGTTTTCATGCTATCGATAAAAAGGTGAATGTTGTATAATAAAATAGCGTCTGTAAAATGTTGTAAGATGGAAAATATAAAAGTATATGTTTAACTGGCTTACAGCGTTTTATAAAAAACTTGATCAACTTGCGCAGCAGTGTGTTGCCTTAGTGTAAAAAACAACATCACCTTAACCCCTACACAACAGGCACCAATTGCGTATTTACTTGTTAAAGTATTGGCACGTTGGTTGCGTTAAGGTGGAAGCATTATTAATCCTAATGAGAGATTAATAACAAAACGCCGGGGCAACTCACCTTAATTAAAGATGTTTTTTATTGTACAGTGCGTTCGGTGTTTATGGTATGCAAAAAAATGTTATTTCAGTTATAACCACAATATCGGCTACGCTTGTTTTTACGGGCGCGGTTTTTATAAGTATGGCAATTTATTATTCAGGCAAGAAAAAAAAGAAGTTACGGGAAAAAGAGAAAATGAAAAATCAATTCGAACACGAACTGCTGCAGTCACGCCTTGAAACGCAGAAACATTCTTTTAACCAGATAAGCATTGAACTACATGATAATATCGGTCAATTATTAAGCACAACAAAATTATTGATTGGTATGACAGCCATGGAATTGCAACAACCGCCAGATACACTTAAAACCGCAGAACAAACACTTGCAAAAGCTATAGTCGATCTGCGATCGCTTTCAAGATCTTTAAATAACGAATGGCTGCTTCATCACTTCAATTTTATTGAACGTTTACATATAGAAAAAGAAAGGATCAATGCTTCTAAAGTAATACAGGTTGAAATTATTAGTGACTATGAAAATTTACCTTTGGAACCGGGTGAGCAGGTTATTTTATTCAGAACAGTTCATGAAGGTTTATTAAAAATAATAAACCAGGTATCAGCGAGCTTTATAAACATTCAAATAATAAATATGGTCGATTCCTTCGAAATAATAATTGAAAGCGATGAATACATCGATCAGGAATCAGTAAAAAAAGATATTGCCGGGCAGAAAAATATACAGCGCCGCATAAAATTGCTTAAAGGTTTAATTGAATGGAAAATAAATGAAGCAAACAATTCAATAGTAAAAATTAAAATACCTGTAACCGAAGAATAATTATAGCGGCAAATATTTTAAAATATCAAACTTCTGAAATTATAAACCATGAATATAACACTTGGCATTACCGACGATCACCAGCTGTTTTTAAAATCGCTCAGCCTGCTTATAAGTAGCCTTGAAGATTTTACTATTGTTGTAGAAGCAATGAACGGCAAAGACCTGATTGATAAACTGGAAGCAAAAAAGATTGAACCGGATATAATATTAATAGATGTAAATATGCCCGTAATGGATGGCAGGCAAACAGCAGAATACTTGTCACAAAAATATCCTGCTATAAAACTTGTAGCATTATCAATGAAAGATGATGATGCAACCATTATCAGCATGATAAAAGCCGGTTGCTGTTCCTATCTTTTAAAAGATATTCACCCTGAAGAATTAAATAAAGCCCTGCACGAAATACATAAAAAAGGTTATTACAACTCAGATGCCGCCAATATAAATTATCGCCGGTTATTGCAGCATCAGGATAAAGAAAAAGAATTACAGCTTTCAGATAAAGAAAAAGAATTTTTAAAGCTCGCCTGCAGCGATGCCACTTACAAACAAATAGCATCAACCATGCATGTTTCAGAAAGAACGATTGATGGCTACAGGGAAAATCTTTTTAAGAAATTAAATGTGCAAAGCCGTACCGGCATGGCGCTGGAAGCAATTCGAAGAAATATTGTTTCCATTTAACCTAAAGCATTGAAATCTACAAAACTAAAAACTGTTTTATCTTCGCGCTATGGTTACCAACCTGAGCGCCAAACACAGCTTACTAACTAACTGGATAAGCGAGTTAAGAAATACAGATGTTCAAACCGATCGCATGCGGTTTCGACGCAACCTGGAACGTATAGGTGAAGCAATCGCCTATGAAATAAGCAAAACTTTACCGTGGGAAGAAAGGGAAATTCAAACTCCGCTTGGCATTCATACCAGTAAAGTATTGAAGCAGCAGCCGGTTCTGGCAACTATATTACGTGCAGGTTTGCCCTTACACCAGGGATTATTAAATTATTTTGATGGAGCTGATAATGCGTTTATATCTGCATACAGGAAGCATCACAGAGATGGTAGCTTTGAAATAAATCTTGAATACCTGAGTGCCGCGTCCCTCGAAGACAGGGTGCTTATTATTTGTGATCCCATGCTGGCAACAGGAGCATCATTGGCTGCAGCTTTGCAGGCTTTACATGAATGTGGCAACCCTTCACAAATACATGTCGTTTCTGCTATTGCATCCTCTATTGGTATTGAGTATGTAATTAGAGAATTTGGAGAAAGACTATATATTTGGTGTGGTGATATTGATGACGAATTAACTGCCAAAGGTTATATTGTACCGGGTTTAGGAGATGCCGGAGATCTTGCCTTCGGTCCTAAAACCCAATCCTGAAGAATATAAAGATATAATTGTATATGCTTGTCTTTAAAACTATTATACCTTTCCAATAAAATATTGAAGAATACGTTTATATATTCGAATAATGAAATTTTTTGCTACCTTCTTTTGCTTATTGATTGCAGCAACTACAATTGCCCAGGATCCTCATTTTTCTCAGTTTTTCTCTTCTCCTCTTACACTCAACCCCGCATTCACAGGAAAATTTAATGGTATGGTTCGCGCAGCAGTTAATTACCGCAACCAATGGCCAACCATTAATCGCGCTTACCAAACCGGAACGCTTTCAGTCGATTTTCCAATACTCGGCAATAGAATACCTTATTCTGATACATGGGGCATTGGTTTGATGGGTTACACAGATAAAAGTGCTGCGGGCGCTGTTGCGTTTAATTATTTTTCGCTTTCAACAGCTTATCATAAAGGTTTGGATGAAGACGGGTATCAGCAACTTGGCCTTGGCTTTCAGGCAACCTATTCAAATATGCTGATCAATACTTCCAAATTAACTTTTGAAGATCAGCTAACCTCTGCGGGCTTCACCAATCCTACCCAGGAAATATTTAATGGCACAAGCCTGAAAGCAAATTATTTTGACGTTAACGCAGGCATACTTTATTCAATGAGTACGACTGACCAGAATAATTATTATGCAGGTGTGAGCCTGTATCATATCAATAGGCCCAAGCAACAATTTACCGGCGTTAATTACAATTTATATCCCCGTGCTACATTCCATGCAGGTGGTTACTTTCCTGTTGGTGTACAAACAGTACTGCATGTTAGTGGTTTATTCAGCACACAAGCCGGCGCCAATGAAGCACTTTTAGGTGGTGCCATGCAGTTTTTGGTAACCGATCCTGAAGGTGAAAAGCCAACAAGCTTTTATGGCGGTGCATGGATGCGTTTCGGAGATGCACTTATTCCCTATGTTGGACTGGAATATAACAACCTACGTGTTGGCGTTACTTACGACATTAATATTTCAGACCTTAAAACCGCTTCTGAAAGCCGCGGCGGCGTTGAAGTTTCATTAATTTATATTATGAAACATCCTGAAGGTAAAGAGCTGCCTTGCCCTAAGTTTTAGCTATTGTTTACCGGCATTGCTTTTTCATGGCTTTCCCCTTGTTTCCAACCTTACTGCTATCGTTATGCAAAATTTTTCCCTTATTACATATTTGCATAGCATCTTAGCAACATTATATAATAAGCTAAGCATGTTCAGGCAACTGTAACAATTATGCTATCCATTTTAATTATTTCGACTTCGCTCAATATTAATTGTCTTCGACTCCGCTCAGACAATTATTGATCATCTTAATCAACTTTTCAATCTTTAGAAATTATTTTTGAAAAATGGTATACAGAGCAATTGGTTTAATGAGTGGTTCTTCTTTAGATGGCCTTGATATTGTATTTGCGGAGCTGGAAGAAAACAGGGGTATATGGCATTTCAATATTCATGCAGCGGCTTGTTATGAATACGACAACGAATGGCGGCACAAACTTGCTAACGCAAAAAACAATAATGCGAATGAATATTTTTTATTACATGCTGCGTATGGCAAATACCTTGCAAATTGTGTAAACAGGTTTATAGATGAACATGATCTGCATCACCGCGTACAATTAATTGCATCACATGGCCACACTGTTTTTCACGATCCCGCGAACGGTGTAACAACGCAACTTGGGTGTGGTGCAACATTGGCTGCATTAACGGGCATCAATGTAGTGAGCGATCTTAGAATTACAGATGTTGCTTTAGGCGGACAGGGTGCACCCATAGTTCCAATGGGTGAAAAATTATTATTCCCAGGGTTTAATTTTTACCTGAATATTGGCGGTATTGCCAATATATCATTTCAACAGGAAAAAGAATTTATTGCGTTTGATATTTGCCCTGCAAATCGTGTATTAAACATGCTTGCACAACAGGCAGGAAAAGAGTTTGATGAAGATGGCAATCTTGCATCAGCAGGAGAATTGATCATGCCCCTGTTTGAACAATTAAATTCATTGGGTTATTATCATCAATCTGCACCAAAATCACTTTCCAATAATTTTGGAACTGATGTTGTATACCCGTTGATACAATCGTTTAGTACAAGCACAGCAAACGCATTAAGAACGTATACTGAACATATAGCTTATCAAATACAACAAGCTATTCAACAAATAACAGGCGGCAATAATTTATTTCAAACAGTTTCTAAAATGTTAGTGACCGGAGGAGGTGCATTTAACAAAATGCTCATAAAAAAAATAAACGAAAATGTAGCATCATCAAATATTGAAGTTATTATTGCTGAAGATAACATCGCCCTTTACAAAGAAGCCTTAATTATGGCATTGCTTGGCATATTGAGATGGCGCGAAGAAAACACAGTGATTGCCTCCGTAACAGGTGCTTCAAGAAGCAGTATTGGCGGCGCTGTTTGGATTGGGCAGGAAGCTTAATGCTGAAATAAATTTCATTGTATATCGTTATAAATCCGTAATAAAATGCTATGAAGTATTTGCTTGTTATAACATGTATGTTAGTTTTATTTTCCTGCAAACAAAAGTTTGACAAAAAAACATATGCAGAAAGTAAAATAAGTCTTGCACAACTTGAAAGTGAGCATCCCGAACAGTTCATAAAACTATCATCAGATGATAAGAAGAACCTTTTCGGCACAACCGTAATAAAGGGCAGCCTTGTAAATACAGCCTCTGTTGCTGCTTATAAAAATACACGCATAAAAATGCTATGTTATAAAAACGGTATTCGTGTTGAAGAACATGAAGATGTTATGCCTGAAATAATCAAGCCCGGAGGAGTAAAAAATTTCAAGATAAAATATCATTTTCCCAAAGGCACAGATAGCCTTGCATTATCTGTAATGAGTGCAGATACTTTAAATGATACGCTTGCAACATCAAAAAAATGAAAATTTGTCTCCGTTAAACAAACCTTTATCACTAAGTTTTATGTGCGGAATTACAAGCAATGCCATAAAGCTTAAAGTCATAAATGGCGCTGATAGGGTTGAACCAAGCGCCTTCGCCATCTTATCAATTTCAGTATAAGCAGCAGCAACTTTATAACCATCATCTGCGCTCATTAAACCGGCAACCGGTAAAGCAACAATCTTTTCATTGCCTTTATCATCAACACAACTCACACCGCCTTTTGTTTCTATGATCAGGTTGATGGCTTTTGCAAGCGATTCATCATCGCAACCAACAGCAACAATATTATGGCTGTCATGTGCAACAGAAGAAGCAATAGCACCTCGATTTAAACCAGTATTCTTAATAAATGCTTTTGCAACAGGCGCTTCGTTATAACGGTTAACAACAACTATTTTTAAAATATCATTTTCAACATCACTCTGTAATTCGTTATTAATAATGTTTGGTTTTATTATTATTTTATTAGTAATGAGTTGCCCGTCCAGTGCTTCAATAACAGGTATTTGTTCATCAATAAGAATAAAAGCATCGGCAGCAACACTCAAATCCTTCTTATCAATTTCAGTTACAGAAAAATTATTGATCGTATTTACAGGACTAGAATGAAGCTTTGTTTTACCATTATCAGCAACCGGTTCACCATTAATATATGTTTGAACTACTTTAAATTTTGTAAGATTATTTACTAAAATAAAATCCGCGTCATCACCTTCATTCAGCAAACCAACATCAAGTTTGTAATGATGAACAGGATTAATACACGCGGCCTGCAATACTTTAAAAACATCAATACCTTTTGCAACTGCACGTTCACATAATTTATTAATGTGGCCTTCGGCTAAACTATCAGGATGTTTATCATCGCTGCAAAACATAATTTTATCAGGATGATCATTCAGCAGCTCTATTAATGCTTCAAAGTTTTTAGCCGCACTGCCTTCGCGTATTAAGATCTTCATTCCATACTGAAGTTTGTCTAATGCTTCTTCTTTAGTAAAACATTCATGTTCTGTTGATATGCCTGCTTCAATATATTTTCGCGCATCTTCTCCACGCAAACCCGGTGCATGCCCATCAACCGGTTTATTTAATTTATGTGCAGCTTTAATTTTTTTCATCACTTCATCATCCTGCATCAACACGCCTGGAAAATTCATCATCTCACTCAAATATTTTATTTCCGGTTTTTCTAATAGTTTTTCAACGTCGCTGCTATTTAAAACTGCACCTGCGGTTTCAAAAATTGTTGCGGGTACGCAACTTGGTGCACCGAAATTAAATTTGAAGTTTACTGATCTTCCATTCTCAATCATAAATTCAACACCCTTCATACCGCAAACATTGGCAATTTCGTGAGGGTCGCTAACCGTAGCAACAGTGCCATGTACTACCGCAAGCCTTGCAAATTCAGAAGGCACGAGCATGCTGCTTTCAACATGCACATGGCTGTCAATAAACCCCGGCAAAATATAGGGTAAAGCTTTGTTTTCTTCGCCTGAAATTTTAATTGATCTTATTCTTCCATCTTCAATAAAAACTTCAGCTTCATTAATTGTTTTGCCTGTAATGTTTACATAATTTCCTCTGATTGAAAAGCTGTTTAACATGCAATAAATTTATTGCAGTAAAGCTAACGGCATTTCAGTTTTAATAAGCAGTTGTTTTATTTTTTGGTTATCGGAAATGAAGATTTCAACGTATCAACTAATCAACATGTCAACTTACGAACTAATCAAATGCAAAATATTTTTTCAGTTGTATGTCCATTTTTTTACAATACAATTGTTATACTCATATCAATCAATATTTAATAACCTGTTCTGAAAACAGAACATAAAACTTTAACGCATGGATGAATACATTTTAATTTTCAGGCACCAGGACGGTAAAAAACTCGCGTCGCCTGAACAAATTCAGGTGTGGATGAAACAAACAATGGATTGGATCGGCGGTATTGCTGCGCAAAATAAATTCAGCAGCGGCACCGGCCTTCCTTTTGATGATGCCAAAGTAGTGCACCATAATAATGTTGTTACCAATGGCCCTTTTGGTGACATTAAAGAAACCATAGGCGGTTTCATTATTGTAAAAGCCGATTCGGTTGAAGAGGCAGTTGAATTTGCAAAAGGATCTCCTGTTTTGCAAGGCGATGGCAATACAGTTGAGGTGAGAAAGATCGCCAAAGATGATAGCACACATTAATTATTTCACATAAAATTTTAAAACAATGAAAGAGTTTTTATTAATCTTCAGAATGGATTATTCAAAGCGCCCCGGCGTTCCCGAACAAGCAGAACAAATGATGCAACGATGGATGGATTGGCTTGGTAAAATTGCAGATGAAGGCAAATTAGTTACAAAAGGAAATCGTTTACAAAACAGCGGAAAGATTTTAAAAAATAATGTTGTGACAAACGGGCCTTACACAGAGATCAAAGAATCAATCGGTGGTTATTCTATCATTAAATCTGAATCGTACGACGAAGCTGTAGAAAAATCAAAAGGCTGTCCTGTTCTGCTTGTTGGCGGAAGTGTTGAAGTGAGGGAAATTGATGTTATGTAATTAATAAAATTTAAGCCTCTGCAATGAATATTTTTACAGGGGCTTTTTTATGGAAAAAAATGAACTGATACCGCATTTATTCAGAACAGAGTTTACAAAAATTACTGCTGTTCTTTGCAAGCTTTTCGGCATTGAACATATTGAAACAGCAGAAGATATTGCAAGCGAAACTTTTCTATCAGCTTTGGAAACATGGACGTATAAAGGCATACCGCCAAACCCTGTTGCATGGCTTTACACTGTTGCTAAAAACAAGGCAAAAAACTACATTAGCCGTAATAAAATATTTACTGATAAAATTCAGCCTCAGCTAAAAAGCAATCCTGTAAACATTGAAACAATAGAAATAGATCTTTCAGAAAAAAATATTAGTGATAGCCAGTTACAAATGATGTTTGCGGTTTGTAATCCTGTAATACCTGCAGAAGCGCAAATAGGTTTGGCATTGCGCATTCTCTGCGGTTTCGGCATTGAAGAGATAGCCAATGCTTTTCTTACCAATAAAGAAACGATCAATAAAAGATTATTACGCGCCAAAGAAAAATTGCAGCGCGAAAATGTGGAGATAGAATTTCCGCCGCAGCAAGAAATAAATAAACGCTTAAACAATGTACTTACAACCTTATATCTTTTGTTTAATGAAGGTTATTATTCAGAAAGCAAAGATGGTGTGCTGCGCGAAGAGTTTTGTGTTGAAGCCATGCGGCTCACTTACCTGTTGGCAGAAAATGATCAAACCAGTTTGCCACCTGTTAATGCGCTGCTTTCGTTAATGTGCTTCCAGGCATCGAGGTTTGCAGCAAGAAAAAATGAGCATGGGGAAATGATATTATATTATGACCAGGATGAAAATTTATGGAACAAGGATTTAATAACCAAAGGCATATTTTTTTTAAATAAAGCATCAACAGGCGATACAATTTCAAAATATCATATTGAAGCAAGTATTGCTTACTGGCATACCATTAAAGAAGATTCAAAAGAAAAATGGGAAAATATTCTGCAACTGTATAATCGTTTGTTGCAGGTTGAATATTCGCCTGTTGCAGCATTGAACAGAACATTTGCGCTTTCAAAAGCTTACGGAAAAGAAGTGGCTATTAAAGAGGCTGAAAAATTACAATTAACCAATAATCAATATTACTACGCATTGCTTGGCGAATTATATACAAACATTAATAATGATAAGGCAAGATCAAATTTTGAAAAGGCTTATCATTTAGCTAAAACACGGGCTGATAAACAGGCAATCAAAAAGAAAACAGATGCATTGTACAATTAAATACAAAGAGGTAGCGCAACTTTTATATATACTTATTAATGGTTTAAAACAGGCAGTGATTTTCATTTTTCACATTTTTTATATCTCCATCTTCAAAAATATTTTTATTAAAGTGTTGTAGTATATGTAAACGCCATCATCGGATTTTAATAAAAAAAATAAACCAACAATTGTAAAGAACATATATTCGGCCTGCAAAAATTGTTGAATGACGCTAAGGCAGAAAATATTAAAAACCATTTACCCGCTACTAATCTCAGGCAATAAATTAGCAGATAAAAACAATAAAGTTTATTACAACCAAAACCGTATACAACCAATCGCGCCTATCTATAATATTAGCTTTGAAATGAACAATGGTTCAACCGAAAGTCTCTTACAGTATAAAGGCAAAAAGATGCTGATTGTAAATACGGCTTCAGATTGCGGTTATACCAATCAATACGAGGCATTGCAGAAGTTATATGAACAATATAACATCAGCATTATTGCATTTCCTTCAAACGATTTTAAGCACCAGGAAAAAGGAACAGATGAAGCAATAGCGCAATTTTGCAAAAAAAATTATGGCATTAGCTTTCCGCTTGCAAAAAAATCAGTTGTAGTAAAAAGTGCAGGCCAGAATAAAATTTTTGAGTGGCTAAGCAATAAAACAAAAAATGGCTGGCTGAATAAAGCCCCTTCATGGAATTTTTGCAAATACCTTATTAACGAAGAAGGTGTGCTAACACATTATTTTGATCCCGTTGTTGAGCCACTAAGCAACGATATAATTGCCGCTATTCAATCCTGATTGCAATACTTAATTTTGAATACAATAAAGCGATTGCATGAATGAAACATTAAACCGGCCTGTACGTGTGCTGGTTGCAAAAGTTGGATTGGATGGACATGACCGTGGTGCCAAAGTTATTGCAACAGCATTACGCGATGCAGGTATGGAAGTTATTTATACGGGCCTGAGGCAAACGCCTGAAATGGTTGTAAACACTGCATTACAGGAAGATGTTGATGCTATTGGCATAAGCATTTTAAGTGGTGCACATATGACTGTTTTTCCAAAAATCATAAACCTGATGAAGGAAAAACAAATGGATGATGTATTGATAACAGGCGGTGGCATTATTCCCGAAGATGATATGAAGGCGCTGCATGAAATGGGTGTTGGTAAATTATTTGCACCGGGCGCCAACACGCAGGAAATTGCTGCGTATATAAGAGAATGGGTTAAAGCAAACCGAAACTTTTAAGCATGAGTGAAGCAATAAAAATTGATGGTTCATGCCCTTTGCTGCAGGTTTATGATATGCCTGCCGCATTGCATTTTTATCGCGACATACTTGGATTTACCTTAGTAGCTTCATCTGGTGAAGGCGATGATGTTGACTGGACATGGTTAAAGTTGAACGACGCAGAAATTATGCTGAATACAGCTTATGAAAAAGAATACCGGCCTGCAGAAAAAAATGCACTAAGACAATCAGCACATGCTGATACTTCAATTTATTTTAGCTGCAGCAACATAGATGAAACATATCAATTACTACTAAGAAAAAATGTTGATGTAAAGCCACCAATAATTACAGGTTACGATTTTACTGCTTTATATATAACTGATCCGGACGGATACCAGTTGGTTTTTCATTGGCCGGTGAAAGATGATAATGATACAAAACTTTAAAAGATGAATTATCAAACATTACAAACATCGTTAGAGAATAATATTTATACAATTACAATTAATCGTCCCGAAAAATTAAATGCGCTTAATAAAACTGTAATTGAAGAATTAAGCGCTGCTGTTGATGAAGTTTATACAAACACTGAAATAAAGTCAGCAATAATTACAGGAGCCGGAGAAAAGGCATTTGTTGCGGGCGCCGACATAAGTGAGTTTCTGCACATAGATAAAAATGCAGGTGAAGCACTTGCAGCAAAAGGGCATAAAACCGTTTTTGATAAAATTGAAAATTCGCCCAAACCAATTGTTGCTGCGGTAAATGGGTTTGCTTTGGGTGGCGGTTGTGAGCTGGCACTTGCCTGCCATTTTATTATTGCAAGTGATAATGCGAAGTTTGGCCAGCCTGAAGTAAACTTAGGAATAATTCCCGGGTATGGCGGCACGCAAAGGCTTACCCAACTGGTTGGCAAGAACAGGGCAATGCAATTAATTATGACAGGTGAAATGATAACAGCAAAAGATGCACAGCAATATGGAATGGTAAACAAAGTTGTTCCTCAAAATGAATTGCTTGATGAAGTAAAAAAGATATTAAGTGTAATTCAATCAAAAGCGCCGCTTGCTATTACAAAAGTTATTGAGTGTATCAACAATTTTGATCATACACAACAAGGTTATGATTTTGAGATAAAAAAATTTGGTGAATGTTTTGAAACAGAAGATGCTAAAGAAGGCGCTGTTGCTTTTCTTGAAAAAAGAAAACCAAATTTTGTGGGAAAATAAAATATTTTAATGTTTAAGAACGAATAGCTGAGCAATTGAATGGTTGATAAGTTGAATAATTCACGAGCTTACAGTTGTATCATTAAAGTCGCTTTAGCCGCTAAGAATTTAAACAGATAGTTTTAATAAAGAATACTTGAACAGGAAACACAGCTGCCATAAAAATATGCAGCAGAAGGGAGTCTATATGTAAAAGGTTTCGGTGCAGCAGCAGTCCTTGATGAATCAG
>JADMIO011305989.1_pt1 | contig 88678 bp, 98 predicted proteins | sample 8958161 | NCBI WGS metagenome assembly JADMIO01 (sample SAMN16585339, study PRJNA669376) | soil metagenome | isolation source: Crop rotation soil | place: USA: Cullars Rotation, Alabama | collected 2011
GCCGCGACTTCAAGTCACGTGAATTCCAAGCTTCGGATCCCACTGTGCTGGAAAGGCGCGTCCCTCCGGCCGGATTCCTGGAGCTTCTACGGGAGCGCTGCGACGAGACGGGTGCCCTGCTCATCGCAGACGAGATCTACTGCGGCCTCGGACGGACGGGGACGATGTGGCGGTCTGGCGCGCTCGCCGACGTGATCTGCACAGGGAAGGCGCTCGGCGGCGGGCTCCCGCTCTCGGCCGCGCTCTTCAGACGGGGGCTCGAGCAGGCGTGGGAGCTCGGGCCGGAAGACGTGTACACGCACACGCACACGGGCAACCCGCTCGCGTGCGCGGCCGCGCTTGTCGTGCTCGACGAGATCCCGGCCCTCCTCGACCGAGTGCGCGAGGCCGGCGAGCGCTTCGAGCGCGCCGGCTGGAACGGCGCCGGCCTGATGCGCGCGCGTCCCGGCGACTCCGAAGAGGCGTTACGCCGCGGCGTGATCGTGATCCCGTCCGGTCAGGACGGATCTCTCGTGTCCGCGACACCACCGCTGACGATCTCCGACGAGGAGATCGACGAAGCGCTCGACCTGCTCGGTTAGACGCCTACGGAGGTGGCGGCCCGGGCGGCGGAGCGGCAGGCGGGACCGGTGGCTGGGCGGCCGGCGGTCCGGCGACCGGCACGTCCTCTTCCTCGACCACGTACCCGCGGCGACGCCACGGAGAGGGGCCGTACTGGTAGCCGGGGGCGCCGGTGGCGTAGCGCGTGCGGCGGAAGTAGCCGCCGCCCCACCAGGACTCCCAGAACCAGAGGGTGAGGACGAAGCCGACGATCCCGACGCACATCAGCACGACGCCGATGACGTCGAGGTTGATCGAGCTCGACGTGTCGTTGACGCCCCAGGTCAGGATCGCGCCCAGGGCAATTATGAGCAGGCTTACAACGAATCCCATGTCCGGGGGATACCCCGGAGCGGATTAAGAAAACCAGGCCTTCGACGTCGCGTTCGTCGAGAAGAACTTCAGGAGGAGCTGCGCGACCTTCTGCTGCCCGCTCGGCGAGGGATGCGTGCCGTCGGACGAGCGGACGTCGCCGCACGTCCAGACGAGACCGTCGCTGCGACCCTTCGTCCCGTTCGTCCACAGGTACGGCCCCCACGCGACCCACGGACGGCCCGCCAGCTTGCCGTTGATCCGTTCCTGGACGAGCCACCTGACTGCGAACCCGCTCTGGTAGGCGTACGGCTCGGGGTTGAGCGGAGTCGTCGCGTAGCCGCCGTACGTCCGGCTCGAGACGTAGACGAGCCGAAGGTTCGGGAAGCGCGCGCGCAGGAGCGTGACGATCTCGTGCAGGTCCGCCTGCAGGCGCTTCGCGTCGGCCGGAAAGGCCTCGGTCGGGCCCTTGAGCGCCTCCTTCAGCCAGACCGCCTGCACCTGCGCCGCCGTCACGCCCGCCGAATCGATGCGCCGGTCGAGCACGCGCCAGTAGTCGGCGTTCGGGTCGGAGACGATGGCCGCGTCCTGCCCGCCCTGCGCTCCATCGACGATGACGAGGTGCGGGTCGGTCTTCACGCTTCCGGACTCGCGCACGAACTCGGAGAACTCCTGCGTCGTGTTCGACATCCCGATCGAAAGGAGGACGACCTTGCCGTTGGAGGCCGCCTTGCCGGCCGCGTCGCGCGGCTTGACCAGCTTCGCGTACGCGAGGCCCTTCTTCAGGTACGCCTTCGACGGCGCGTTCTTCCCGCCCGGGTAGAGGCCGCCCTGGAAGCCGTGGTACCTGCCGGCCTTCAGGTCGGTCAGCGGCGTCATCGCCACGGACGTCCCGGCGCAGTTCGCGGCGGTCGTCGAGCTTCCGCTCGACGCTGCGAGACCGGCGGTGAGGAGGATCAGCGCGACTGCTGCGGCCTTCACGGCTCTCAGGATCCCAGCCCCGCGTGAGGAAATCGTTATCGCGCTTTAAGCAAGAAGCGAAAATCCGCCGTCGACCACGATCGTCTGGCCACGGATCATCTCCGCCTGCGGCGAGCACAGGAACGCGACCGCGTCCGCGATGTCGTTCTCCTCGACCATCCGCCCGGCGGGCGTCCGCGTCCGCGCCGCCTCCAGCATCTGCTCGCGGTTCGGGAAGTGGTCGAGCGCGCCCGTCTCGACGACGCCGCCTGAGACGGCGTTCACGCGGATCCCGCTCGGCGCGAGCTCGACCGCGAGGTAGCGGACGAGCGACTCGAGCGCCGCCTTCGACGTTCCGACCAGGACGTAGTTCTCGAGCACGCGCGTCGAGCCGAGGCTGGAGATGGCCACGATGGACGAGCCTGAGGGCATGGACGGAGCCGTCACGCGTGCGAGCGAGAGGAGCGCCCGGGCGTTCGCGTTCAGCGTCCAGTCCCAGTGCTTGTCCTCGACCTCGAGCGCCGGCCGGATCACTCCCGTCGCGGCGTTGTGGACGACCGCGTCGAGCGGGCCGAGCTCTGCGATCTCGCGCAGGACACGGTCGCCGGCGATGTTGCCGCGCACGAGCACCGGCTCGGCGCCGAGCGCGCGCAGCTCCTCTGCCGTCTGCTCGGCCGCCTCGTCGTTCCGGTAGTAGCCGATCGCCACGCGCGCCGCGCCGTCCTGGGCGAAGCGGAGCGCGATCGCCTTCCCGATCCCGCGCGAGCCGCCCGTGACGAGGGCGGATTTCCCTTGCATCAGGAGCGCCGCGGAAGAGGGTCGGCGGCCGGCGCCGAGCTGGGAATCTCGTCCCAGCCGATCCGGCTCTTCGGCTCCGGCGGGCCTTCCTCGGCCTTCGAGGACGCGTGCCCGAGCCGGTCGAGGAGCTCGATCTTCTCCTCCCCGTAGCGTCGGACGTCGTGGTCCTCGGGCAGGCCGGAGATCAGCTCGCGCACCCGCGCGCGCAGCTGGTACGCGAAGTGCGGGGTCGCCGGCCCGACGAGCTTGTCGATGTCGTCTCTGGTCGGCTCGGCCATCTCACGATAGTTAACCATGTAGATAGTCTCGAAGCGTGGCCCGGACCGAGACAGTGACCGTGGCCCACCGGGATCGGACGGCCGAGCTGATGCTGGTGGGGACGATCCTGATCTGGTCGCTCAACTTCACGGTGACCCGGTACGTGCTCGAGCACGGGTTCCAGCCGCTCGCGTACTCGACCGTCCGGTACGGGATCGCGGCCACGCTCTTCGCCGCTTTCACGTATGGGTACGAGGGATCGCTGCGCATCCGGCGGCGCGACATCGTCATCGTGCTCGTCGCGGCGGGCCTCGGGATCTGGCTGAACCAGCTCTCGTACGTGTACGCGATCAAGTTCACGAACGCGTCGACGACCGCGCTCATCCTCGGCACCACGCCGATCTTCGCAGCGCTCATCGCGTACGCGATCGGGCTCGAGCGCGTGTCCAAGCACTTCTGGCTCGCGACCGCGGTCTCGTTCGTCGGCGTCTCGCTGGTCGCGATTGGTTCGGGAGAGGTGCGGGGAGACGTCAAGGGTGACCTTCTCGGTGTGGCGACGGCCGCGACGTGGGCGGCCTACTCGGTCGCGATCGCGCCGCTGATGCGGCGCTATTCGCCCTACCGGATCAGCGCGATCGTCCTCGTGATCGGTTGGGTCGCAGTTGCGGCGACGGCGATACCGCAGCTCGCCAGACAGGAGTGGAACCTCGGGTGGGAGGTCTGGGCGCTGCTCGTGTTCGCCGTCCTCGGACCGCTCGTCCTGACGAACATCCTGTGGTTCAAGGCAGTCGACCGCGTCGGGCCCTCGCACGCGACGCTGTTCGCGAACGCGCAGCCCTTCGTGGCCGTGATCTTCGCTGTCCTGCTCCTCGGTGAGACCCTGTCCTGGCTGCAGATCGTGGGCGGGGTCGCGATCGGCGTCGGAATCTGGCTGGCACGCAGAAGGCGCGTGAGATTGCTGCCGGGCGGCGAATGATCGCGCTCTCGGAAAGGCTCGCCCGCAAGCCGGAGGGCTACCGGTTCACGATCGGCCGCGTCCTCGCCATCTACGCCGGGCTGATGACCGTCCTCATGCTCGCCGCGATCGACCAGACGATCGTGGCGACGGCGCTGCCGCGCATCGTCAGCGACATCGGCGGGCTCACGAGCTACTCGTGGGTCATCACGTCGTACATGCTCGCCTCGACGGTGACCGTCCCGCTGTACGGGAAGTTGGGCGACGTCCACGGGCGGCGGACGCTCTTCATGGTCGCGATCTCGATCTTCCTCGTCGGCTCCGCCCTGTGCGGGCTGGCGCAGAACATGACGGAGCTCGTGCTCTTCCGCGCCGTTCAGGGGCTCGGCGCCGGCGGGCTCTTCCCGCTCGCGCTCGCGACGATCGGCGTGATCGTTCCCCCGCGCGACCGCGGCCGCTACCAGGGCCTGATCGGCGCGACCTTCGCCGCCGCGTCGATCGCCGGCCCGGCCCTCGGCGGGCTCATCGTCGACCACACGACGTGGCGCTGGATCTTCTACGTCAACATCCCGGTCGGGCTGCTCGCGCTCCTCGTCATCTCGATCACGATGCCGAAGCGGACGGAGAAGCGCGAGCACTCGATCGACTACCGCGGGTTCTTCCTGCTCGCGGCCGGCACGACCGCGCTTCTGCTCGCGCTCGTCTGGGCCGGGAGGCAATACGCGTGGAGCTCGCCGCAGGTGATCACGGCGTTCGGTGCCGCCGGCTTCCTGCTCGGGATGTTCGCGCTCGCCGAGCGGAAGGTGAAGGAACCGATCCTCCCGTTCGACCTCTTACGGCAGCGGACGGTTGCGGCGGGCGTCGCCTCGATGGCGCTGGTCGGGATGGCGATGTTCGGGACGATCGCGTTCGTCCCGCTCTTCGTCCAGGGCGTGATCGGGACGTCCGCCACCTCCTCGGGCGTCGTGCTCACGCCCCTGATCATCGGCGCCGTGGGGATGAGCATCCTCTCGGGTCAGTGGGTCTCGCGGACCGGCCACTACCGGCTCAACACGATCATCGGGCCGATCATCCTCGGGACGGGCTTATTCCTGCTCTCGCGGATGGACACGTCGACCACGAACGCCGAGGCTGCGCGCAACATGGTCATCGCCGGGGTCGGGCTCGGCCTGATGATGCAGGTGTTCGTTCTCGTCGTCCAGAACTCGGTGTCGATCCGGCAGATGGGGTCGGCGACCGCGCTGACCCAGTTCTCCCGCCAGATCGGGGCGACGCTCGGAGTGACGCTGATGGGCGTGATCGTCAACCAGGGGCTGCCCGAGGGGGTCGGCGCCGAAGGCTCGGTCGTACACCGGCTGCCGCCCGCGTTGCGGGAGGACCTCGCCTCGGCGCTGCAACCGGCCTTCCTCGCCGCGGCCATCCTGTGCGTGGTCGTCCTGGTCATCGTGCTCTTCGGGATCCGCGAGGTGCCGCTGCGGAAGGGGTTCGAGGAGCCGAGCCTCGCGGACGAGCTGGGCGAGGGAGCCGGTTAGGATTCATCCGTGACCGACTTCATGCCGATCGAGGGCTGGGATCACCTCGAGCTCTGGGTCGGTAACGCCAAGCAGGCTGCCTATTTCTACGAGCACGCATTCGGTTTCCACCTGACTGCGTACGCGGGGCCCGAGACCGGGGTCCGCGACCGGGCGTCCTACGTGATCGAGCAGGGCGACATCCGCCTCGTCCTGACCACCGCTCTCGACGGCGGCCACGAGATCGCGCAACACGTGCTCGAGCACGGCGACGGCGTCAAGGACATCGCCCTGACCGTCCCCGACGCTGCCACCGCCTACGGTGAGGCCGTCGAGCGCGGCGCGCGCGGCGTCGAGGAGCCGCATGTGGTGGAGGACGAGCTCGGCCGCGTCGAGCTGGCGACGATCGCCACCTACGGCGAGACCGTCCACACCTTCGTCACCCGCCGCGACTACGGCGGCCCGTACCTGCCCGGCTACGTGGCCCAGCAGGGCAACGGCGCGCTCGGTGTGGGCCTACGCGCGATCGACCACGTCGTCGGCAACGTCGAGCTCGGTGGGATGAACCGGTGGGTCGAGTTCTACGAGCACGTGTTCGGGATGACGAACATCATCCACTTCGGCGACGAGCAGATCCACACCGACTACTCGGCGCTCATGTCCAAGGTCATGGCGGACGGCAGCGGGAAGATCAAGTTCCCGATCAACGAGCCGGCCGAGGGCAAGCGGAAGAGCCAGATCGACGAGTACCTCGAGTACTACGGCGGCCCCGGCGTGCAGCACATCGCGCTCGCCTCAGAGGACATCGTCAAGACGGTCCAGACGATGCGCGACCGCGGCGTCTACTTCCTCGGCACTCCGGAGGCGTACTACGAGGACGCGCTCGCGCGCGTGGGCGAGATCGACGAGTCGTGGGAGGACCTCCGGCACCTGCGGATCCTGGTCGACCGTGACGAGGACGGATACCTGCTGCAGATCTTCACCAAGACGGCGCAGGACCGCCCGACGGTCTTCTTCGAGGTGATCGAGCGGCACGGCGCGCGCGGCTTCGGAGAGGGCAACTTCAAGGCGCTGTTCGAGGCGATCGAGCGCGAGCAGGCGCTGCGCGGCAACCTTTAGGACGTGAATCCCCAGCGCCGGACGGCGCTCATCTCGGTCGGGGCGGCCGCCGCCCTCGTCGCGCTCAAGCTCGTCCCCGGGCTGGCGACGAACAGCCTCGGGCTGATCTCGGAGGCGCTCCACTCGGCGACGGACCTCGTTGCCGCGCTCCTGACCTTCTTCGCGATCGGCGTCGCCATCCGGCCGGCCGACCGGGCGCACGCCTACGGCCACGGCAAGGCGGAGCACCTCGCCGCGCTCGCCGAGGCAGGGTTCCTCGCCGCGGCGAGCGTCTTCATCGGCTGGCGGGCCGTCTCGCACATCCTCGGGCGGACGGAGCCGACCGTGCGGGCCACCTGGTACGCGCTCGCGGTGATCGGCGCCGTCATCGTCATCGACGCGACGCGCATGCTCGTGTCCCTGCGCACGGCCCGCCGGTACAAGAGCGCGGCCCTGCAGGCGAACGCCCTCCACTTCGGGAGCGATCTTGTCGGGTCGACGGCCGTGCTGATCGGGCTCGTCTTCGTGCGGGCCGGCTACGACGACGCCGACTCCGCCGCGGCCCTCTTCGTGGCGGTGCTCGTCGTCCTCGCCGCCGCCCGCCTGATCCGCCGCAATGTGGACGTGTTAATGGACCGCGCGCCCGCGGGTGCCTACGAGGCTGCGCAGGCGGCAATCCGCGACATCCGGCCTCCGGTGCAGCTGCGTCGCCTGCGCATCCGGCAGGCCGCGGGAAGGCACTTCGCGGACGTGGTCATCGGGGTCGCCCCGGACGCCGCGGTCGGGCAGGGGCATGCGGCTGCGGACGCCGTCGAGGAGGCGATCGAACGCGCTCTCCCGGAAACGGACGTCGTCGTCCACGTCGAGCCGCTCGACGTCGCCGGGCTGCGGGAGCGGATCCAGGCAGCCGCCGCGTCCGTGCCGCAGGTGCGCGAGATCCACAACGTCCTCACGGTCGAGACGGACGACGGCGTCGCGGTCTCCCTCCATCTGAAGCTCCCGGGGGCGCTGCCGCTGGCGCAGGCCCACGATGTCGCCTCCAAGGTGGAGGAGGCGATCCAGGAAGCGGCGCCTGAGGTCTCCGCGGTGCAGACCCATCTCGAGCCGTTGTCCGGGGCCGCGGCGGGGCGCGAGCCGAGCCCCCGCGACACGGAGCGCGACAACGAGATCGTCGGGCGGATCGTCGAGGAGGAGACCGGGCAGAGACCACGCGCGCTCCGCTTCCTCCGCACCGAGGAGGGGCTGGTCGCCTTTCTGACGCTTGCGCTCGATCCGCAGAGCGAGCTCGCGGAGGCGCACTCGCGCGCGAGCGAGATCGAGGAGCGGATCCGGGAGGCCGTAGACGTGAGCGACGTCGTCGTCCACACGGAACCGTGATCTTCGAGGCCGAGCTCGAGACGATGCCGCGCGAGCAACTGGAGGCGCTCCAGCTCGAGCGGCTGCAAGCGCTCGTGGACGTCGACTCGCTGGAAGCGCTCGCGGAGGTGCCGTTCACGCGCAAGGACGCCCTGCGCGACGCGTACCCGCTCGGCCTCCTCGAGGTGCCGCGGAACGACCTGCGCCGTATCTCGGCCTCCTCGGGCACGACCGGGAAGCCGACGGTTGTTGCCTACACGCCGGGCGATCTCGACGTGTTCGCGCGCGTGGTGGCCCGCGTGCTCGCGGCGGCGGGCGCCGAGCCGGGGATGACGCTCCACAACGCTTACGGCTATGGCCTCTTCACGGGCGGCCTGGGGTTCCACGACGGTGGCGAGCGTCTCGGGATGGCGGTCGTCCCGGTGTCCGGCGGCATGACCGAGCGCCAGCTGACGCTGATCACCGACCTCGAGCCCGACGTGCTCGCCTGCACGCCGAGCTACGCGCTCACCCTCGCGCAGGCCTTCGCCGAGCGCGGGGTCGCGCCGGACGAGATCAGCCTGAAGATCGCCATGCTCGGCGCGGAGCCGTGGACGGAGGCGATGCGGCGCGAGATCGACGCCGGCCTCGGCGTGCGCGCGGTGAACGTGTACGGGCTGTCCGAGATCATCGGCCCCGGGGTGGCGGGCGAGTGCGCGGAGGAGCGCGCCGGGCTGCACGTGAACGAGGACCACTTCCTGCCCGAGATCGTCGACCCCGAGAGCGGGGAGCGGCTGGCCGACGGCCAGGAGGGTGTTTTGGTCATAACGACGCTAACTAAGGAAGCGCTTCCCCTCCTCCGCTACTGGACAGGCGACATCACGTCTCTCGACCGCTCTCCGTGCGCCTGCGGCCGCACCTTCGTCCGCATGGCTGCGCCGACCGGCCGCACCGACGACATGCTCATCATCCGCGGCGTCAACGTCTATCCCAGCCAGGTCGAGGCGATCCTGCTCGAGCTTCCCGAGTTGAGCCCGAACTACCGGATCGTGGTCGAGCGGACGGGGACGCTGGACACGGCCGCGGTCGAGATCGAGACGGCCCACCCGAGCGAGGAGCTGCGCGACGCGGCCGAACGGCTCCTCGTGGAATCGATTGGCTGCTCGATCGCCGTCCATCTGGAGCCTCCCGGGACCGTTCCGCGCTCCGAAGGCGGCAAGCTCCAGCGCGTGGACGACCGGCGGCAAAGCCGTCTGTCCGCGTCAGCGGACCAGGGGAGGGGTGTCCGGGGGGAACCGGGAGGTTCCCCCCGCGAGCGAAGGGGCGCCTCGTGAAGCTCTGCATGTTCACGCCCCTGGAGCTCGACCTCGAGCGCGGATGGCCCGGCAAGATCGACGGCGACCGCGTGATCCAGGTCGCGGCGCAGACGCTCCAGGCCTTCTTCACCGGCGGCGGGACGGCGCGCGAGCACGCGGTCTATCCGCTCGCCGACGTCCGCTTCCTCGTGCCTGTGCTGCGGCCTCCGGCAATCAGGATCTTCGACGGCGGGGACTTCCGCTTCGCCAACCCCACCTCGGTGTACGGACCGGACGAGGACGTGCCGGCGCCCGCCGAACGGGTGGAGGCACTGCTGCGCCCGGCCGCCGTCATCGGCGCGCTCGAGCAGATCGGCGGCTTCACGGCGATGAACGACTGGCACGCGCCCGAGCTGCCGGGCGCGAAGGCGTGGGACTTCGCGACGTCACTGGGGCCGGTCGTGGTGACGCCGGACGAGCTCACGCCGGCGGGCGTCGACTGGGACGCGCTGGTCGCACGCGCGGGGGAGAACACGGAGCTTCTCCCGGGCGACGTGATCGCCGCCGACTCGGTCGAGCGCCGGGCCGTCGAGCGCGGCGAGACCGTCGAGCTGGACCTGGACGGCATCGGCCGCCTGCGAAACCGGATCGTCTAGCCTTCCCGCCATGCCGACCTACCAGCGCCTCGGCGACGTCCCGCGCAAGCGCCACATCCAGTTTCGGGACAACGGACGGCTCCTGACCGAGGAGGTCATGGGGCTCGAGGGCTTCGACGGGAACGAGTCGATCCTGTACCACCTCCAGTCCCCGTGCCGCGTCCGCGAGCTCGGCTCGTTCGAGCCGATCGAGCGAGAGGAGTGGGTGCCCGATGCGCACGCGCACCGGCACTTCCGGACGTTCGGCGTCGAGGCCGAGGGGAACGAGATCACCGGCCGCAAGCTGCTCATGTGGAACGACGACGTCGAGATCTCGCTCTGCCGCCCGACCGAGCCGATGGACTTCTTCTACCGCAACGGCGAGGGCGACGAGGTCGTGTTCGTCCACGAGGGCGCGGGGACGCTGGAGACGATCTTCGGCGACCTGCCGTACAAGGAGGGCGACTACATCGTCGTGCCGCGCGGGACGACCTACCGCTTCGTTCCGGAGGGCCCGCAACGGCATCTCGTGTTCGAGTCCCCCGGCCTGATCGAGATCCCGCGCCGCTACCGGAACGAGTACGGGCAGCTGCTCGAGCACGCGCCCTACTACCACCGCGACATCCATCCGCCCACGGAGCTGCACACGCACCGGGACAAGGACGAGCACGTGGTCAAGGTCCGCGTCAAGGACGGCTACCAGGAGTACCTGCTCGACTACCACCCGTTCGACGTCGTCGGCTGGGACGGCTACGTCTACCCGTGGACGTTCTCCATCCACGACTTCGAGCCGATCACGGGGCGCATCCACATGCCCCCGCCCTCGCACCAGACGTTCCAGGGGCGCAACTTCGTGATCTGCTCGTTCTGCCCCCGCAAGCTCGACTTCGACCCGCTGGCGATTCCGATCCCGTACCACCACTCGAATCTGAACTCCGAGGAGATGATCTATTACGTCGACGGCCAGTTCGGCTCGCGCAAGGGGATCGAGGTCGGCTCGGTGACGCTCCATCCGTCCGGCATCCCGCACGGCCCGCAGCCGGGCCTGGCGGAGAAGTCGATCGGGATGACCGAGACGCACGAGCTCGCCGTCATGTGCGACACGTTCCATCCGCTGCGGCTGACGAAGCTCGCGAAGGGCCTGGACGACGGCAAGTACGCCTACTCGTGGTACGAGGAGCCGGAGGCGGTCAAGGAAGCGAAGAGCGCCGACGAGGATCCCGCCGGGGTGACGTCCCACTTTTGACGGTTTGTTCCCCCGGGGCGCTTTGGCGCCCTGCCCCCGTTATCGAGCGTAGTGCGGAAATCGATACGCCTGTGTGCCGGCGAGTGACGAAAGCGTGACGACGGACGAAAGCCCGAGGGGCGCGGCGCCGCGGCTGGTCGCCGTCGACTGGGACGGCACCATCACCGAGAAGGACATCCTCCAGCCGATCGCCTACGAGTTCGGCGAGCCGGAGATCGTCTCGGCGCTCGACCGCGGGCTGGACGAGGGCACGGTCACGCTGAGGGACGAGATCGTTGGCGAGTACGCGACGGTGCGCGCGCCGCTGGAGGAGGTGCTCGCCTGGGCGTCGGAGCGGACGCGCATCCGGCCGGGCTTCCGGGAGTTCGTCGAGCTCGCGCGCGACCAGGGCTGGCGGCTCGTCGTCGTCTCGAGCGGCTTCAACGAGCTGATCGAGCCGATGCTGGAGCGGGAGGGAATCGAGGGCGTCGAGGTGCTCGCGAACCACGTCGATCCGCGCCCGGAGGGATGGATCGTGGACTGGCGTTACGGTGAGGAATGCCCGGTGTGCGGGCAGTCGTGCAAGCGTGCGACGGTCGATGCGCTCGCTGCGGGCGGCGAGGTCGTGTACGTCGGCGACGGCTACTCGGATCGATGTGCGGGCGAGTCCGCCGACCGCGTCTTCGCGACCAGGCGGCTCGCCCAGCACCTCGAGAGCAAGGGGGTCCCCTACGAGCCCTTCCGAGACTTCTTCGACATCGCGGCCGCGCTCGCCCCTAGCCGAGCCTGAAGCTCGACGTCTTCCGCGCCAGCAGAGCTGTCAGTGCGCTGAACACCGACGCCGTCGGCGGGTTCCGGATTCCCTGCCGCCCGATCTGCAGAGGGCCGCACGTGTTCGCGTCGCTGATCGTCTGCTGCGGGCCGAAGAGCGTCGTGTGATTCGCCGCGTCGAGCGTCGTCCACGTGCTCTGGATCGCGTCGGCCGTCACGGCGATCGAGCAGGACGCCAGGTACAGGGTCGCAATGGCCGTGTTGCCGGCGTCCGTGACCGCCGCCTTCAGCGTCACGCACTTCTTGGCGCTGTTCTTGAAGACGCAGTTGATTACGGCCTGCTGCTTCTTGACTGTCGCGGTCAGTGCCTTGACCTGACTCTCGAGCTTCGCGATCCGCGCGGTCGGAGAGCTGGCCGCGGTGGCCGCCCCGGCGAAGATCAAAACCCCCGCGAAGCACACTGCGATGATCCGTTTCACTTGTCCTCCTCAGACTCGTAGGGAGAGCCTGAGAGTACCTGTAGGTTCTTTGGATGCCCCTCCTGGAACTGCCGCAGCCGTACGACTTCGAGGTCTCGACGGAGCGGTTCCGCGCCTTCGGCGTCGACCGCGCGAACCTCTGGCACGAGGGCGGCCTCCATCGTGTGGTGGACGGGAGAGAGCTGCGGATCGAGCCGGCGCCCGGAGGCGTCCTCGTCGAGCCGCTCACGAACGGGGACGCTCCCGTCGTGCTGACGTTGCTCGGCGCGGGATTCGACCTCCCGGCCTTTTACGACTTCGCGCAGGCCGATCGCGTCCTTGCGCGGCTGACGCGCGAGCTCGCCGGCTTCCGCCCGCCGCTGGCGCCCGATCCGTTCGAGGCCCTCGTCGGCTCGATCACGGCCCAGCAGGTCTCGATGTTCGCCGCGTTCGCCATTCGCAGCCGCATGATCGAGCGCTTCGGCGAGCGCGCCGAGCACGCGTGGGCCTTCCCCACGCGCGAGCGGGTCGCTGCCGCACGGGAGGAGGAGCTCGTGGCGCTCGGCTTCTCGCGCCGGAAGGCGGAGTACGTGGTCGGGGTCGCGCGCTCGGGCCTCGACTTCGACGAGCTGCGCGAGCTCCCGGACGACGAGGTCAAGGCGCGGATCGTGGCGCTGCGCGGGCTCGGCGACTGGACGGCCGACTGGTTCCTGGCCCGCTACCTGGGGCGGCCGCGCGCGTGGCCTTCGGGCGACCTCGCGCTGGTGAAGGCGGTGCGCGCCTACTACGGCGACGTGGACGTTGCCGCCTTCGGCGCCCGCTTCGAGCCGTTCCAGAACCTGAGCGCGCACTACCTCCTGACCGGCTCGCGGATGGTCGGCTCGTGAGCGACTGCATCTTCTGCGACCTCGTCCACGGAGAGGGCGAGAAGAGCGTCGCGTACGAGGACGAGGTGCTCGTCGCCTTCATGGATCTCCATCCCGTCAACCCCGGCCACGTCCTGCTGGTTCCCCGAGAGCACGCGACGTCGATATCCGACCTGGACGAGGAGACGGGCGCGCACGCCTTCCGCATCGCGATGCGGATGCAGCAAGCTGTCCGGGGCTCGGGCGTCTCCTGCGAGGGCGTCAACCTCTTCGTCGCCGACGGGGAGCCGGCGGGTCAGGACGTCTTCCACTTCCATCTGCACGTGATCCCGCGCTTCGAGGGCGACCCGTTCAAGATCGAGGCCGACTGGAAGGAGGCGCCGCGCGCGGAGCTCGATCGCACGGCGGCGGACATCCGGACTGCGTACGAACGGCTGTGGCGATGACGGTTCGACGCGCCACCACGGACGACCGCGAGGCGCTGCACCAGCTGTACCGCGCCTTCTTCGCGGAGTCTCCGAACTTCGAGTGGTTCGGCGTCACGGTGGAGCAAGAGCTCTCCGAGGTGGACGAGATCGTCGGCAACGGGCTCGCCTTCGTCGCTGACGAGGACGGTGACGTCGTCGGCTTCGCCCTCGCGCGGCGCAAGGAAGGCACGCACGGCGTGCTGACCGACCTCTACGTCCGACCCGACGCGCGGATGCGCGGAGTCGCGACCGCGCTGACCCACGCGGCGGCGGACGCGCTCCGCGAGGCCGGTGCCACGTACGTCACCCTGTCCGTAGGCGTCGGAAACTCGGGCGCGCGAGCCGTGTACGCGTCGTGGGGCTTCCGGGAGCAGTGGTCCGTCTTCGGAATCGAGCTCGACGAGCTCCAGGACCGGCTGGCACGCGTTGGCGCCATCGGGCCGAGCTTCGGCTCCGTCCACGTCCAGACCGACGACATCGGAGGTGTGAGCCGCGCGGTCGCGCAGTTCATCCCGCGCCTGCCGGGACATTCGGAGGGCACGGTCGTCGCCCCTCCGCGCAACGGCTGGATCGCCGTCTACGACGACCTGGCCGACCGCGAGCCCGACGTGCTCCGCCGCCTTGCCCGCGAGCTCTCCGACCGGATGGGCGCGGTGACGCTCTCGATCGGCGTCGAGCGCGGGCAGGTCGTCCGCTACCTGCTGTTCGAGCGCGGCCGGATCGTCGACGAATACCTGTCCGTGCCCGAGCACTACGGCGAGCTGCCGCCCGGCGACGCGGTCGCCCTTGGAGCGAATTCGACGGTGGTCGCGCGGCTCACGGGCGCGGACCCGCGTGAGATCCGCCGGATCGCGCGCACGGCGGCCTCGACCACCGACCTGCCGCCTGCGCCGGAGCTGCTCGCGCAGCTCGCCGGGGCGATGAAGATCGAAGGCGCCGAGCACGGCTACGCAGAGGCGGGCGGCATCCCGGGCGCCCAGCGCGTCTAGGATCGAAGCGTGCTCACGCTCTACAACGCCGAGCGCTGTCCGTACGTCGGGCGAGTTCGCATCGTCCTGGCCGAGAAGCAGATCCCGTACGAGAGCTACTGGATCGACCTGGGGGACAAGCCGGCCTTGCTGTACGAGAAGAACCCGGCCGGGCGCGTGCCGGTCATCGAGGAGGGCGCATTCGTCCTCGCGGAATCGACGTGCATCATGGACTACCTCGAGGAACGCTTCCCCGAGCCGCCGTTGCTGCCTGCGGATCCGGCGGAGCGCGCGCTGGCCCGGCTCTTGATCTGGCGGCACGACGATTTCTCGAGCCCGTACTACGCGGTTCGGCGCGGTGACGAAGGAGCGCAGGGGCGCTTCGACGCGGCCCTGCGCGGGCTCGACGCGCTCCTCGAGGCGCAGCCGTACCTGACCGGGCGCGAGTTCGGTTTGGCGGACATCGCGTACGTCCCCTGGATCTTCCGCGCCCAGCAGTCGTTCGGCCTCGACGTCCAGCCCTATCCGGCGCTGGCGGAGTGGGTCGAGCGGCTCCTCGAGCGCCCGTCCGTGGCCGCTGAGAGCGCCGTCGTCGCCGCTCTGTGACGCTCGTATTGCTCCACGCTTTCCCGCTCGACGAGCGGATGTGGGAGCCGCTCGGCCGCGACGATGCGATTGCCCTGCCCCTGTATGGGCCCGGGAACGACATGGACGAGTGGGCCACCTACGTCCTCGAGCGCGTGGAGGGCCGCTTTCTTCTGTGCGGGTCGTCCATGGGCGGCTACTGCGCTCTCGCCATTGCACGCCGCGCGCCCGAGCGGCTGACCGGGCTCGTCCTCTCCGGAGCGAGGCTCGGCGACGATCCGCCGGACCGCCGTGCAGGCCGCGCCGACACGATTGAGCTGATCCGCCGCGAGGGGCCGGCCGGCTTGTGGGAGGACATGCGGCCGAAGCTCTTCGCGCCGGACGCGCCCGTTGAGGCCGTCGAGCTGGCGCACCGGATCGCGCTCGAGCAGGACCCGGGCGATCTCGTGCGAGGCATAGAGGCGATCCGCGACCGGGCCGACTCGACCGAGCTCGCCCTCTCGCTGGACGTGCCTGTCCTCCTCGCCGTCGGTGAGCACGACACCTTCTTCACCCCGGACGAGGCCCGCGCGACCGGCCTTCGGGTGCGCGAATTCCAGGGCGGGGGGCACCTGACGGCGCTGGAGCGACCCGACGAGTTCAACGACATGCTGGAGGAGCTGGTGTGAGCGACATCGAGTACGAGGAGCTGCGCGACCGGCTCGGTGAGGTTCCCCTCATCGACGTGCGTACCGAGGACGAGTTCACGGGCGCCGGCGGCTACCCGTGCTGCGGCGGGCAGGGCCACATTCCCGGCGCGCGGCACGTCCCCGTGGAGGAAATCCTCGGCTCGTACGATCTGCGCGCGCTGATCGGCGAGCCCGAGGGTGCCGAGCTCGTCGTCTACTGCCACAGCGGCGGGCGCTCGGCACACGCGGCCGCAGCCCTCCGGGAAGCCGGGTACGAGGCGCGCAACTACAGCGGCTCCTGGCACGAGTGGTCGCACCGCTCGGACGAGTGAAGCTCCGTCCCTGGCTCGTCTCGATCGCGCCGCGCTGGCTCAAGCAGTCCTACCCCACGCCCAAGGTCGACGTCCGCGGTGTCGTTTTCCGCGACGGCCGCGTCCTGCTCGTGCGCGAGCTAACCGACGGGCGCTGGGCGCTCCCGGGTGGATGGGCCGACGTCGGCGAGTCGCTCGCGGAGGCCGTCGTCCGCGAGGTGCGCGAGGAATCCGGCTATGACACGCGCGCCGTCAAGCTGCTCGCCGTCGCGAACCTCGGCCGGTACCAAGACGGCCGCCCGCTGCGACCGAACATCTACAAGCACTTCGTCCGCTGCGAGCTCGTCAGCGACGTGCAGGGAGCGCTGATCGGCGCCGAGACGGGAGAGGCCGCCTTCTTCGGGGAGGACGAGCTGCCGGAGCTCTCGGCCCCGCGTGGGACGCGCGAGCAAGTGGCGCGGCTTTTTGAGCACGCCCGCAACCCCGATCTCCCGGCGGACTTCGACTAGCTCAAAGCCAGCAGCGCTATCCCGGCGACCACGACGACGGAGCCGACGAGGCGCACGCGCGTCACGCGCTCGTGCAGCACGAGCGCCGCCATCACCGTGGCGATCACGACGCTCGTCTCGCGGACAGCGGCGACGGAGGCCGCGGGCGCCAGCTGCAGCGCGGCGAGGACGAGCGAGTAGGCGCCGAATCCCGCGGCGGCGAGCACCCCGTTGAGAGGCCGCACCTCCGCGCGCACTGCGTCCCGCCCGCGCAGCCTCAGCATCGCCAGGAAGTACACGACCGCCGGACCTGCCAGCACGAGCTCGAGGTACGGGATGGGCGAAGCGTGCTGGACGCCTTCCTTGTCCACGAGCGTGTAGCCGGCGATGCAGCAGGCGATCGCGACTCCGAAAAGGAGCCCCCGTGTGTCCGCCTTCCGCGCGAGGCCGCGGACGAGCCACACTCCCGTGCCGACGGCGCAGACGCCGAGCACCTGACCCGTCGACGTCGCCCGCCCGGCGGCGACGGCGATCACGAGGACGACGACGGGCGCAAGGCCGCGCGCGACCGGGTAGACGAGGCTCACGTCCGAGCGGCGGTACCCCGCGGCGAGCAGGGCGAAGTAGGTGAGCTCGAGCACCGCGGACGCGGCGATCCAGGGAGCCGCCGCCCAGCTGACGTGACCCGCGAACGCCGCCACGGGGGCGAAGAGAATCACCGAGAAGACGAGGACGACCGCTGTTGCGGCCTCGATGTCCTGCGAACGTCCGAGGAAGACGTTCCAGAAGGCATGGAGAAAGGCGGCGCCGAGTGCCAGCCCGAGCGCCGCTGCCGACACGCGAAGGCGCTAGGCCGGCGCGCCGACGCGGTCGGCGACTTCGAGGAAGGACGAGCAGAGCGTGCGCCCGATCTCGTTCCAGTCCGCGATTCGCGCGCGGGTCTGCTCGAGCAGGTCTTCGCGGCCCATCGGCAGCTCGTGCGCGTCCTCGTCCGCCCAGCTCTCGATCTGCTCCTCGGTCACCTCGGCATGGAACTGGATTCCCCAGGCGCGGTCGCCGAGCCGGAAAGCCTGCGTGCAAACCGGGCTGTGTGCGAGCTCGACTCCACCGGACGGGACGGCGTACGTGTAGTAGTGCCACTGGAAGGCGTCGAACTGTTGGGGCAACGAGGAAAAGACGGGGTCGTCGCGCGCTTCCTCGGTGAGCTCGACGCGATACCAGCCGATCTCCGGCTCGGCGGAGGGGCCGACGTCCGCATGCGCGGCCTTGGCTATGAGCTGGGCCCCGAGGCAGACGCCGAGCATCGGCACCTGCAGTCCCAGGAGCCGCTGCAGCAGGAAGTTCTCCTCGCGCAGCCAGGGATGGTGCTCGTCGTGGTCGGCGTGCATCGCGCCGCCGAAGACGAGGACGGCGCCGTAGTCGTCCAGCGGCCGCGGCGGAGGCGTGCCCCAGGCGAGGCTCCACTCCTCGAGCTCGTCCCCGCGCTCCGAGATCGCATCCGCGAACACCCCCGCCCGGACGTTCTCCCCGTGGATCACTGCGAGGATGTTCACGAGCTCAAGCCTAACCCACGCGTACCGCCGGGCTCTGGGCGGTGAACGGCGCGAGCGTCAGGCTCGAGCAGATTGCGTCGGGCTGGAACTTGAAGCTGTCGCACCGGGCGAGCGGCCCGTCGCGGAGCGGAGCCGAGATCGTCGAGCGGAACACCTTGTTGCCCTTGAGCGGCGCCACCACCTCGTACTTGCCTCCACCGAAGGACGTCGCGTAGGTCAGGCGCGTGAGCGAGGCCGCACGCGGGCCGCCGAGCACTTGCACGCGCACGCCGGAGACCCCGCGCCCGCCGGCCGTGACCGCTCCCGACAGCCGGATGAACGTGCGGCCGTGCCGCCCGTGCGGCCGGATCAGCTTGCGCGCGAGAGTCAGCTTGGGCGGGAGGCTCACGATCGTCTGGCTCTGGACTGGGGCCGTCGGTAGTTGCGAGAGCGTGCGCAGGATGGTCGTCCAGCGGTATTCGCCCGCCGCGGCCGGGTTGGCGAAAAGGCCGTTCAGCGTCAGCGTCGCGCGCAGAAGCCGATAGCCGGCGGTCGCCGGGTCGTCGAAACAGGATCGGATGCGGGCCGAGTAGTCGACCGTCTGTGCTCCCGCCGCACGGTCGACGAAGAGGACGAGGCGCCCGACCGTCGTCCCGCCCGCGTTGAGGTTCACCGTCCAGGCGGCATCGTGCACCGTGCGGTCCGGCGTACACGCTGCGGCGGCGGCCACCACCGTCGCCGGGTCGGCGTTCTTGATCGACCCCGCGACGCGCAGGTCCGCGACGCTGGCGGTCGCGACGTGCGCGTCCAGAATCCCGATCGTCGCGCCCAGCGGCTGGTCGAGGTTGGCGCCGTACCCGGCCGGCGCGAAGAGGTCCACCGAGGCCGTCGGATCGGTCCCGGTGTCCTCGAAGCGGATGATCGTGGCGCCCGCGACGGAGTACTGGCTGGTCGAGGCCGCGACCGAGAGGGTCGGGCCGGCCGCGAGCGCCGCTCCGGCGGTGGCCGCGGCGAGCGCGGAGAGGATGGCGACGACCTTGAGCACTGGGCCAAGAAACTCGACAGGGCTCCGGTCGGAGCCCTGTCGAAAAGGTAGCTGTCTCTTCGGTTAGTGCTTCGGCCTCTTGTTCTTGACTCGCTTGTGGGTCAGCTTTGGCTTGACGACGCGCTTCTCGAGGGTCGTCTCGGTGAAACCGCCCTGGGTGATGCTTGCGCACGGCATGTCCACGCCCGGGACGAGCGGAAGCGGCGGCACGCAGGCGCCTCCCAACACGGGCGACGCATCCTGGGTGAAGACCGCATGGAACGAAGTGGTCTTCTTCAGCGGGCGCGTCACCGTGAACGCCCCGTTGCTGCCCGTCGACGTCTCGTCGAGCTTCGTTTCACCGGACATCAGGTCGACGTGCGCGCCGGCGACGGTGTTGCCGGCCTCGCTCACCGAGCCCGTGATCCGTGCCGAGTAGGTGTAGAAGATGTCCGTGAACTTCTTGTGCTTGACCCTGCGCGTCTTCGTGACCAGCTTGGCGTTGAAGGTCGAGCTAACCGGGGAGGACTCGATCCCCTGCGTCTCCACCGTCGCGGCGGCGTTCACCGTCGTGCCGTTGTACGGCGTGTTGATCGCCGTCCAGCGGTAGTTACCGGCGGCACTGGGCGGCGAGAAGATGCCCAGCGTGTTGCCCACCTGGAGCGACGCCTCCAGCAACTTGATCTTGAAGGCAGCAGCCGGCGGCGGAGGTAGGCAAAGCTGGATCGACGCCGAGGCGAACGCGTTGAACGGCGGCGTGGCCGTCGCGTCCAGGAAGAGCGGAACCGGGGCGGGCAGCGACTGGCCGGCTGCAGTGACGTTCAGCAGCCAGATCGCCTGATGGTTTTCCGCGCCGGTGCACTGCTTCGCGGTCGCCCTGAGCGTCGCGTTCGTGGGGTCTCCGGCCACGATCGTGCCGGCGACCGGGACCGTCGCTCCTCCGAACTCACCTGCGATGACCGAGCCTTCTAGGGTCCCGATCTGTGTGCCCGGCGTCTGGATGAAGCCAGCGGTGAAGCCTGCCGGCACCAGGATCGTGACCTTCGCCATCGGGTCGTCGGCATCGGTCTGGGAGTACTTGATCGCGGTGCTCTCATCCGTTTGGTTGATGATGAGCTTCGGAGCGTAGGCTCCGAGCGCCGCGGACACGAAGGCGAGCGATGTCGCGGCCGCGGCTAGTAGCAAGCCGAGCCGGAGTGCTTTCCTCATCTGGATTCCTTTCGTCGGGAGACGGGGTTCTGCAGGACTGGTAGACGCAACGTCGCCTTCGTCACGGTCAACTTGGCCGACGGGGACATGCCCACGTCGAGGTAGAGCGCGTTGTTGATGTTCTGCGCCGTCGACGACGAGGCCAGCGTGAGCCGCAGTCGCGACCCGGATGGGATGAGCGTCGCGTCATTGAGAAATCGGATCGTGACGCGGGTTGACTGCGCAGTCAACCCCGGCGTCGGGATCGCTCCCTCGCTGATGACCGTCTCTCCGCCGCCCGGCGTGAGCGCGGAGAGGACGCCGACGAGGTGCGGCCAGCCGGACGTGGACGAGACCGAGACGGTCGCCGTCGCCGAGCCGAAGGCCTCGAGCGCTCGTTTCGGCAGCTTGACGGTCCGCTCGACCTTGTCGGTCGCGGCGATCGTCCGCTTCGCGCCCTTGAGTTGCAGCGTCATCGTCTTGGTCTTCGGGAACGTCTTGAAGCTCTTGGTCTTGCCCGTCCACGGGTCGGCGGCGACCTCGATCGGCTTGCGCGTGTCGATCCCGTTCGGCAGACCCTTGAGGTAGCGGTCGAACCACTCGCGCGCCTCGGTCAGGTAGTGCGGCGACTCGGCGGGAGGATTGGCGGCCGGCGCGTGGCCGAGGTCGCCGAGATAGAGCCGCTTCGGGCCCTTGACCGCGTTGTAGCCCGCCTTGGCCTGCGAGATGTCGAAGGCGTAGTCGCGGCGGCCCTGGATGAAGAACGCCGGTGTCGACAGGCTCTTCAGGCCGGGGAGGGACGAGCGCTGCGCGGCGAACGCCTTGACCGCCGCGGTGTTCTGGCTGCGGATCGCGTCCTGTGCGAGCCCGAAGACGGTCGGGTCCCACGTGTGCACCGACTGGAGGAAGCTCGCGATCGCGCCGGTCTTGGGCCAGCCCTGGGGCGCGAGCGCATCGTAGAGGCTCGTCCACGTGATCGTCGGGACGATTGCCTTGAACGGCACCCCCTCCACAGCTGCGCGCAGGACGGCGCCGCCACCGAGCGAGAAGCCCATCGCGCCGACCTGCGTGTCGGAGACGTCCGGCCGCGACGTGAACCAGGTGAACGCCTCGCGCAAGTCGGCCATCTCGCGCGGCCCGTCCAGCGAGACGAGGCCGCCCGACGCGCCGTGCCCGCGGGCGTCGTAGGCGAGAACGGCGTACCCCTGGTTGACGAGGAAGTTCTGCGCGATCGAGGCCATGCTCGCGTGCGTCCCGCCGAGCCCGTGGAAGAGCATGACGGCGGGCCAGCCCCCGGTCGGAGGCGTTCCGTCGGGCAGGTACAGCGTCCCAGCGAGCGAGACGCCGTCGTCCATCGGCAGCGAGACGTCCGTGCTGCCGGCCTGCGCCGGCCCCGCCAGAATCGCACACGCCAACACCAACCCAACCCCTGAGAAAAACCTCCGCAAAGTGCGGGAAAGGGTACCCCACCCGTGCGCACTCCTACAATCGAGCCGGATGGATTCGCGAGCGATCGGAGTGTTCGACTCGGGGGTAGGCGGCCTCACCGTCTTGCACGAGTGCCTGGTCACGCTGCCGCACGAGGATTTCGTCTATCTCGGCGACCACGCGCGCCTGCCGTACGGGCCGCGCCCGCTCGACGAAGTGCGCCGCTTCACGGCGGAGATCGGGGCTTACCTGGAGGAGCAGGGCGTCAAGCTGATCGTGGCGGCCTGCAACACGGCCACGTCGGCGGCGCTGCCGCAGCTCCAGGAGACGCTGTCCGTGCCCGTCGTCGGCGTGATCACGCCGGAGGCGCACGCGGCCGTGCAGGCGACGCGCAACCGGCAGATCGGGCTGATGGCGACGGCCGGGACGGTCGAGGCCGGGCGGTACGCCGCGCTCGTGCACGAGCTCGACGCAGGCGTCCAGTTCCATCCCGTCGCCTGTCCGCGTCTCGTCCCGCTCATCGAGAGCCCCGACCCGTTCTCGGCGGAGACGACCGAGGCGGTCCGCGAGTACGCGGCCCCGCTCAAGGAAGCGGGCGTGGACACGGTCATCCTCGGGTGCACGCACTACCCGCTCATCCGCCCGATCTTCCAGCGAGTCTTCGGGCGCGACGTGACGCTTGTCTTCTCGGCCGAGGAGACGGCGCGCGAGGTGGCCGAGACGCTCGCGCGCAAGGGGATCGAGAACGACCCGGCGCGTGAGGGCGAGTACCGCTTCGTCACGACCGGCGATCCCGCTGTTTTCCGCGCCATGGGGGAGCGCTTCCTGCAGCTTCCGCTCGGCGACGTCGAGCACGTGACCCTCGCCGAGCTCGAGGCGGCCGCGGCGTGAGGCAGGGCCGCCGGCGCGACGAGCTTCGCCCGCTCGAGATCGTCCCCAACTTCCTCGAGCAGCCGCACGGCTCCGCCGTGATCTCATGCGGCAAGACCAAGGTGCTGTGCACGGCGTCGCTGGAGGAGAGCGTCCCGCGCTGGATGGCCGGGCAGGGTCGCGGCTGGCTGACCGCCGAGTACTCGCTCCTGCCCGCGTCGACCGGCGAGCGGACCCAGCGCGAGGCGCGGTCCGGCCGCCAGCAGGGCAGGACGGTCGAGATCCAGCGGCTGATCGGCCGTTCCGTGCGCGCCGTCGCCGACATGGAGGCGCTCGGCGAGCGGACGCTCTGGCTCGACTGCGACGTCCTCCAGGCGGACGGCGGGACGCGTTGCGCCGCCATCTCGGGCGTGTACGTCGCCGCGATGCTCGCGCTGGACAAGTTCGGGCTCTCGAAGGCCTTGAGGGGATCCGTCGCTGCCGTCTCGGTCGGCGTCGTGGACGGCCACGCGCTCCTCGACCTCGACTACCAGGAGGACTCCGGCGCGGAGGTGGACGTCAACGTCGTGACGACCGGCGCGGGCGAGCTGATCGAGGTGCAGGCGACGGCCGAGCGCGTCACGTTCTCGCGCGACCGTCTCGACGAGCTCCTCGACCTCGCCGCCGGCGGGATCGAGCAGATCACCGCAGCGCAGCAGGACGCCCTCTCGGGTTGACCCGCCGCTTCCGTCTCGCCTCCTCGAATGCGAACAAGGCCCGTGAGCTCGAGCGCGCCGTGCCGGACTGGCAGATCGACCTGCTCGAGGCGGTCGACTGGCCGCCGGAGGACGGCGACACGTACGTCGAGAACGCGCTGATCAAGGCGAGGTTCGGGCAAAAGCTCGCACCGGGTGAATGGGTGCTGGGGGAGGACTCGGGCATCGAGGCCGCCGCGCTCGGTGGACGCCCCGGCATCCACTCCGCCCGGTGGGGCAAACCGGGCAGCAGCGTCGACCGTCTGCTGCGTGAGCTGGACGGCGAGAGCGACCGGCGCGCGCGCTACGTCTGCGAGCTCGTGTGCCTCTTCCCGGACGGCGGCGAGGCGCGTGCGCGAGGAACGCTCGAGGGGACGGTCGGATACGAGCGGCGCGGGAGCGAGGGGTTCGGCTACGACCCGGTGTTCGTCCCGGAGGGCGAGACGAAGACGGTGGCCGAGCTCGGAAACAAGTGGAAGGCGGCCAACTCGCACCGGGCGCGGGCGGCGCTCATGCTAGACCGGGCGCTTCCTCCGCCTCCGCCCGACTCGTCCTCCGCGCCATCCAGTAGTTGACCTCGGCGCCGAAGACGATCACGTTCGCCATCACGTACAGCCAGAGTAAGAGGAGCGCGGGGCCGGCGAAGGCCTTGACCGCCGTCGCATTGCCGGCGAGGCGGAGGTAGATCGGCAACACCTGGAAGGACGCCTCGAGCACGATCGCGCACACGAGCGCGCCGGGGAGGACCTCCCGCACGCTCAGGTCCACGTTGGTCAGGAAGTAGTACGCAGAGAGGACGAACAGGAAGACGGTGATCAGCGAGGCGAGGATCGAGAGCGTGTATGCGACGTAGCTGTTCCCGATGAAGCCGGGCGCGAAGCGCTTGATCACGTCGTAGCCGATCGATCCGGCCAGCAGCCCGACGAACAGCGTCACGAGCAGCCCGAGCAAGAGGACGACCGCGAGGGCCTTCCCGTGCAGGAACGAGCGGTTCGGACGGTTGTAGACGATGTTGAACGCCGACTCGAGCACGCTGAACAGCGAGAGCGAGCTCCAGGCGAGGAAGAGGCCGCCGACGATTCCGAGCTCCGTCGAGTGGTTCTGGATGCGCGTGACCGTCTTGACGATCTCTTCGATCGAGACGCTCGGGAACGCCTTGGACAGCTCCTTTACGACGAAGCTCGTCTCGCTCGGCCGCCCGGACGCGCCGAGAAGCGAGAGCGTGATGAACACGAGGGGCACGAAGGACAGGAGCGCGAAGTAGGCAATCATCGCCGCGAGGTGCGTCCCCCGGTCGGCGAAGAATTTCGAGAACGGCCCCTTCACAAGGGCGGAGTATGGGGTAGCGTGAGGTCGTGGACCCCAGCCAGGCGCTCGCAGAGCTGAAGCAGATCTCCGCGCAGGTGCAGGACGCCGTCATCTTCGACGAGTCCGGCGGCGTCGTCGCCTCGACCGTCGGGGAGGAGCGCGCTCCGGCCATGGCCCGAGCCGCGTACCGGCTGCTCGAAAGCGCTGCCGGCAGCGTCGAACGGGGGGATCAGATCGTCCAGATCGAGGCGTCTCTCCCCGAGGGAAGCGTCGTCCTCGCCCGGGAGGGCTCGACCGCAGTGGCGGCCACGACCGTCCCGGACCCGACGGTGGGCCTGATCTTCTACGACCTGCGCACCTGCCTCAGGGCACTGAACGAGGCGGAGGAGAAGCCGAAGCCGCGCCGCCGCGCGCCGGCCAAGAAGAAGAAGGACGACGATGCGGCTTAGGCGCATCCTCCTGTTCCTCATCCTCGGCGCGGCGATCGCCGCCGTCGTCCGCAAGCTGCGCGCCACGAAGCCGCAGGCCCGGGTCGACGTCTACCTCGCGGACGGCTCGCTGACCTCGCTCGGCGGCGACGTCCCCGAGGGGTCGCTCCTGCTCTCGCTCGCCCGCGAAGTCCGTACGGCAGCGTGACGGACGACCAACTCGGCCGGGCGCTCGTCGAGCACGGCTACCTGGAGGGTGACTTCCTCCTCCGCTCCGGCAAGCGCTCGAAGTTCTACTTCGACAAGTTCCGCTTCGAGACGCAGCCTGAAGTGCTCGAGGCGCTCGGCCGGCGCCTCGCGGCCGCGGTCGAGGAGCACGAGCCGGAGGCCGTCCGCCTCGCGTGCCCCGTGCTCGGCGCCGTCGTCCTGGCCGCGTCCGCGTCGATGGCGTCCGGCCTGCCCTTCGTGATCGTCCGAGACAAGGCGAAGGAATACGGGACCGCGAACCGGATCGAAGGCGCCTTCGAGGCGGAGGAGCGCGTGTGCCTGATCGAGGACGTGGTCACCTCCGGAGGGGCGCTTTCCGAGGCGGTCGGAGCGCTCCGCGAAGCCGGTCTGGAGTGCCGAACTGCGGTCTGCGTGGTCGACCGCGAGGAGGGCGGCGTGGACGCCCTCGCGCGCGTCGGAGTGCGGCTCCATCCGCTCTTTCGGGCATCATCGTTGCTCGAACTGCGAAAAAGTGCCGCAAAACCGCATGGTTGAGCCGAAAGCATGAGCCTGTTAGGCTCCGCTGAGGCCCCATGAACTTCTCAAGGAGGAGCGTCCCGTGGCAAATGTGACAAAGCAGGACTTCATCGACCGCGTCGCGTCGAAGTCGGATCTGAGCAAGCGCGATGCGGGCAAGGCGGTCGACGCCTTTCTCGACGTGGTCACCGACTCGCTCAAGCGCGGTGAGTCGATCGTCTTCACAGGCTTCGGCAAGTTCTCGACCGCGAACCGCGCCGCCCGCATGGGCGTGAACCCGCGGAACCCGGGCGAGAAGGTTCACATCCCCGCTTCGACCGTCCCCAAGTTTTCGGCGGGCAGCTCGCTGAAGCAGGCCGTCAAGAGCGGCGCTGGCATGGGAGGCGGCGGTGAAGGCGGCGGCGGAGGCGGCGGCTACTAAAGCTTCGTTTCGCGAGGGGGAGCTCAGAGCTCCCCCTCGGTTCCTTTACAAGAAGGAGTAAGCCGGGCTCCGCGGTACCCTACGGAGCGATGGAGGCAACGGCCGCGATCGGGACGACGCTCTTCGCCGATCGGTTGGCCGCAGCGGTCGAGCGCAAGCGCAGCCAGGTCCTCGCCGGGCTCGACCCGCGTCCCGAGCAGTTCCCGGTCGAGCTTCGCGGCGAAGCGTCGCAGGGTCGCGAGCAGGCCGCGGCGGCGTGCAAACGCTTCTGCTGTGGAGTGATCGACGCCGTCGCCCCGTACGTCGTCGGCGTCAAGCCGCAGCTCGCGTTCTTCGAGGCGCTCGGCTCGCACGGGATGAAAGCGTTCGAGGACGTCTGCGCGTACGCCCGCTCGGCGGAGCTGATCATCCTGGCCGACGCCAAGCGCGGCGACATCGGGTCGACCGCGCGCGCCTACGCGTCCGCCTATCTCGAGCCGCGGAACGGCGACCCCGCCGTCGCCGACGCGATCACCGTGCACACCTACCTGGGACGCGAGTCGCTCGAGCCGTTCCTCCAGATCGCGCGGCGCGAAGGCGCGGGGATCTTCTGCGTGCTCAAGACGTCCAACGCGGGCGGCGACGTCCAGGACCTGAAGCTCTCGGACGGACGCCCGCTCTGGCACCAGGTCGCCGAGCTGGTCGCATCCTGGGGCGAGGAGCTCGTGGGCGACTGCGGGCTCTCGAGCGTCGGCGCGGTCGTCGGCGCGACGCATCCGCGCGAGGTCGGTGAAGCCAGGCGGCTCATGCCGCAGGCTCCCATCCTGCTACCGGGAATCGGCGCCCAGGGAGCGACGCCCGCCGACGTGGCGCGGGCGTTCACCAGCGGCCCGGCGAGCGGGCTCGTCAGCGCCTCCCGCTCCCTCATCTACGCGTTCCGCTCCTCCGATCTCGACTGGAGGACGGCGACCGGCGCCGAGGCCGCGCGTTTGCAACGCGAAACCTGGGCCATATCCGGGTGGTAGGCCATGTACGAACAGGGGTGGAGGACACCGCTGGCGCGCTACGGAGCGCCGATCGCATTCCTGGCCGCGGTGACGGCGGCCGCACTGCTCGTGCGCGCGGGTCTCAAGGCCGGTAACGACAAGGCCTCGTCGCCGTCGGCGACCGTGACGTCGTCGCTTCCGGCCGGCAAGCGGCAGTTCTACGTGGTGCGCGCCGGCGACACGCTCGGGGTCGTGGCCGAGCGTTTCGACACGACGCTCGACGACCTCGTCGCCCTCAATCCCCAGATCGACCCGAACGCATTGAAGATCGGGCAGCGACTCCGCATTCACTAGCATCCGCGTACGTGAGGCCTCTGAAGGCGCTCCTCGCCGCCGCAGCTTCTGCCCTCGTACTCTCCTCCCCGGCACTGGCCGGGCCGCCCGCCGTCCAGGGCGCGGCCTACGTCGTCGAAAACGGGACGACGGGCGAAGTCCTCGCCGCCGGCAATGCGAGCGAACGGCGCGCGATCGCGAGCATCACCAAGCTGATGACGGTGCTGCTCACGCTCGAGCACGCGCGGCTGAACGCAGTGGTGACCGTCCCGGAGGAGGTGACGACGGTCGGCGAGTCGACCATCTTCCTGCGTGAAGGAGAGCGGATCTCCGTGCGAGATCTGGTCGAGGCTGCGCTGATCCCCAGCGCGAACGACGCCGCCGACACGCTCGCGTACTACGTCGGGCACGGCAGCCAGTCGCGCTTCGTCGCCATGATGAACGCGAAGGCGAGGCGGCTCGGCCTGCGCGACACGCACTTCGTCCGCCCGGACGGCCTGGACGCGCCGGGGCACGTTTCGAGCGCTCGCGACGTGACGAAGCTCGCTCGCATCCTCATGCGCCTGCCCGTCGCCCGGCGGATCGTGCGGGAGACGAGCGCGAACATCGAGGGCGGCCGGACGATCTACACGCGCAACAACCTGCTCTCGTCGTATCCGGGCGTGTTCGGCGTCAAGACCGGGCACACCGACCTTGCCGGCTGGTCGGAGGTCGCCGCCGCGCGCCGGAACGGCGTGACCCTCTACGCCACCATCCTCGGCTCACCCTCGGAGGCGCAGCGTGACGCCGATCTCGCGTCGCTCCTCACCTGGGGGATGTCGCAGTACCGTCAGGCGACGCTCGTCGCCGCGGGAGGCGCGTACGCCCAGGCCGCCACCGGCTTCGGGCGCGGCTCGGTGAGCCTCGTAGCGACGCGGCCGCTGGTTCGGCCGATCAGGGTGGGGAAGCCAGTCGTCGAGAAGGTGATCGTGCCGCAGACGCTCGATCTCCCCGTGCAGCGCGGCGAGGCGGTCGGCCAGGTGCGGCTCTACTCGGACGGACGGCTCGTCGGCGCGCGGCCCCTCGTGGCGGCGCGCTCGGTCTCGGCTCCGGGGTTTGCGGGCCGCGTGGGCTGGTACGTCGGGCGCACGTTCTCGAACCTCTTCGGATGGATGTGACCGAGTGATCGTCAGCGTCACCCTCAACGCCGCCATCGACCGAACCCTCACGGTGCCGAACTTCCAGCTCGGCCACCGCCACCGCGCCAGCCAGGCGCTGACGCTCGCCGGGGGAAAGGGGATCAACATCGCGCGCGCGCTGAAGCTCCTCGACGTCCCGGTCGTCGCGACGGGGCTCGTGGGCGGCCGGACGGGCCAGCGCATCCTCGAGGAGCTGTCCGGGGAGGCGATCCTCAACGACTTCGTCCGCATCGAGGACGAGTCGCGCACGTCGAGCGCGGTCGTCGACCCCACCGCGGGCTCGTTCACGGAGATCAACGAGTGGGGCCCGCACGTCACGCGCGAGGAGCTGGAGACCCTGCTCGAGAAGCTCCACTACCACGCGCGCGCCGCCGACTTCGTCGTGTTCGCGGGCACGCTGCCGCGCGGGGTGGAGGAGGACTTCTACGGCGAGGCGATCCGCGACCTGAACCGGCACGGCGTGCGTACGGTGCTCGACACCGAAGGCGAGCCGCTGCGGCGCGGCATCGACGCCGAGCCGTTCCTCGTCTCCCCGAACCAGGGCGAGGCCGAGGATCTCGTCGGCCAGGAGCTGGCGGAGACGGAGGACTTCTCTTTCGCGCTCGAGGAGATCGCCGAGCTCGGAGCGCGCAACGTCCTCATCACCCAGGAGTCCGGCTGCTACGCGCTGCTGCGCGAGAACCGGCACAAGACCGCGTACCACGCGAGTGCTGCGCTGGTGGACACGATCTCCCCGGTCGGCGCGGGCGACGTGCTCCTCGCGGGCTTCATCGCCGCGCTGGCGGCCGGCCGTACCGCGGAGGACGCGCTGCGGAGCGCGGTGGCCGCGGGGACGGCAGCGACGCTCGAGGTCGGCGCCGGACGCTTCGACCCGCGCGCGGCTTCGCGCCTCGCCTCCGAGGTCGACGTGCGGACGCTCGACCCGGTTGCGTCTGGCTGACTTGCTAGGATCGCCGGAAGTTGAGAGGCGAGACAAAAGGAAGTTCACCGGCCCGGGCGGAACTGCGCGCCTGGGTCTTGTTGGTTAAAGGGGGCGAGTCATGAGCATCGAGCTTTCATCTGCCGACGTCGAAAGGCTCCTCGCCCTCGACGCGAAGTTCTCCAAGGAGGGGCTGACCTTCGACGACGTCCTCCTGCAGCCGGCCGAGTCCCACGTCCTTCCCAATGACGTCTCGACCGCGACGCAGCTGACGCGGACGATCACGCTTCAGATCCCGATCGTCTCCGCCGCGATGGACACCGTGACGGAGGCGCGCCTCGCGATCGCGCTGGCGCGCGAGGGCGGGATCGGCATCGTCCACCGCAACCTCTCGATCGGCGACCAGGTGGCCGAGGTGGACAAGGTCAAGCGCTCGGAGGCCGGGATGATCGTGGAGCCGGTCACGCTTCCGCCGACGGCGCTCGTGTCAGACGCGAAGCTGCTCATGGAGCGCTACCACATCTCCGGCGTCCCCATCACGGATGACGAGGGGAAGCTGGTCGGGATCCTGACGAACCGCGACCTTCGCTTCGAAGAGGGCGCCGGGCGTCCCGTCTCCGAGCTGATGACGAGCCGCGACCTCGTCACCGCCCCGGTCGGCACCACGCTGGCGGAGGCGGAGGCGATCCTCCACCGGCACAAGATCGAGAAGCTCCCCGTGGTCGACGCCGACGGCCTGCTCAAGGGCCTGATCACCGTCAAGGACATCCAGAAGCGCATCCAGTATCCGGCCGCGACCAAGGACGAGCACGGCCGGTTGCGGGTCGGCGCAGCCGTGGGAGTCGGGCCGGACGCCGAAGAGCGCGCGGCCGCGCTGGTCGACGCGGGCGCGGACGTCCTCGTCGTCGACACGGCGCACGGTCACTCCTCGGCCGTGGTCGAGATGGTGCGCAAGCTCAGGGCGAATCTGGACATCGAGCTGATTGCCGGGAACATCGCGACCCGCGAGGCGGCCGAGGCGCTGATCGACGCGGGCGCCGACGCTCTGAAGGCCGGCATCGGGCCGGGCTCGATCTGCACGACGCGCGTGGTAGCCGGAGTGGGCGTCCCCCAGGTGACCGCGATCTTCGACGTCGTCCAGGCCGCCGGCCCGCACGGGATTCCCGTCGTCGCGGACGGCGGAATGACCTCTTCGGGCGACATCGCGAAAGCGATCGCCGCCGGTGCCGACGCCGTGATGCTCGGCTCGCTGCTCGCGGGCACGGACGAGAGCCCCGGCGACGTGATCCTCCACCAGGGCGAGCGCTTCAAGGAGTACCGCGGGATGGGCTCGCTCGGTGCGATGCGCGCGCGCGGCTTCTCCAAGGACCGCTACTTCCAGGGAGACGTCGAGGACGTCGACAAGATGGTTCCGGAGGGGATCGAGGGCCGCACGCCGTACAAGGGGCCGCTCGCCGGGATCGTGTACCAGCTCGTCGGCGGCCTGCGCCAGGCGATGGGCTACTGCGGCGCTCCGACGGTCGAGGCGATGAAGGGGGCTCGCTTCGTCCGGATCACGGCGGCCGGGCTGCGCGAGAGCCATCCGCACGACATCACGATCACGAAGGACGCGCCGAACTACGGGAGGTTTTAGTGGGCCAGGTCGTGCCTCTGCCGGTCGCGGAAATCCCGGCGGAGGAGCGTCCCGTCCTCGTCGTCGACTGCGGCGGCCAGTACTCCCAGCTGATCGCGCGCCGCGTCCGCGAGTGCCGCGTCTACTCGGAGCTCGTCCCGCATGACATCGCCGCCGAGCGGATCCGCGCGCGCAACCCGCTCGCCCTGATCCTCAGCGGCGGCCCCGCCTCGGTCTATGCGGAGGACGCGCCGCACGTCGATCCCAAGCTCTTCGAGCTCGGAATCCCCACGCTGGGCATCTGTTACGGCGCGCAGCTCATGGCGCTCGAGCTCGGCGGCGCCGTCGATCGCACGGGCGTCTCCGAGTTCGGGAAGACGCAGCTGGAGGCGCAGGGCGGTCGCCTACTGGAGGGGACGCCCGCAGAGCAGACCGTCTGGATGAGCCATCGCGACACGGTCACAGAGGCGCCCGAAGGCGCCCAGGTCGTCGCGACCTCGCCGTCTACCCCGGTGGCCGCCTTCGAGGCGCCCGAGCGAAATCTCTACGGTGTCCAGTTCCACCCCGAGGTCGTGCACACGCCGCACGGCAACGACATCCTCAAGAACTTCCTCTACGCGGTCGCGGACGCGCCGGCGACGTGGACGGCGACCGCGGTGATCGAGGAGCAGGTCGAGCGCATCCGGGCCCAGGTCGGGCGCGAGCGTGTGTTGTGCGCCCTGTCCGGCGGCGTCGACTCGGCCGTGGCCGCGCTGCTCGTGCACAAGGCGGTCGGCGACCAACTCACCTGCGTCTTCGTCGACCACGGGCTGCTGCGCAAGGACGAGGCCGCGCAGGTCGTCGAGACGTTCCGCGGGCACTTCCACGTCCCGCTCGTGCACGTCGATGCGGAGGAGCGCTTCCTCGCGCGGCTCGAGGGCGTGACCGATCCGGAGGAGAAGCGGAAGCGCATCGGAGAGGAGTTCATCCGCGTCTTCGAGGAGGAGGCGGCCAACCTCGGGAAGATCCGCTACCTCGTTCAGGGCACCCTGTACTCGGACGTGATCGAGTCCGGCGGGAGCGAGAACGCCGCGACGATCAAGTCCCACCACAACGTGGGCGGCCTGCCCGAGGACATGGAGATGGAGCTGGTCGAGCCGCTACGGCTGCTGTTCAAGGACGAGGTGCGCCGCGTCGGCGCCGAGCTCGGTCTGCCGGAGCGCATGGTCTGGCGCCAGCCCTTCCCCGGCCCCGGTCTCGCCATCCGGATCATCGGCGAGGTCACGCACGAGCGGCTGGAGATCCTGCGCGAGGCCGACGCGATCCTCCAGGAGGAGGTGCGTCGCGCCGGTCTCTACCGCGACCTGTGGCAGAGCTTCGCCGTTCTGCCCGGGATCCGCTCGGTGGGCGTCCAGGGCGACGAGCGGACGTACGCGTACCCGATCGTCATTCGCGCGGTCACCTCCGAGGACGCCATGACAGCGGACTGGGCCCGCCTGCCCTACGACCTGCTGGAAACGATCTCGAGCCGGATCATCAACGAGATCCCCGCGGTCAACCGGGTCGCGCTGGACATCTCCTCGAAGCCGCCTTCCACCATCGAGTGGGAATAAGGTTTCCTCGTGCCCACTGAGCAGTACCACGAGCCACCGGACGAGCTCTCCGCCGAAGCGAGAACCTTCGCGCGCATCTGCACCTCCCTGATCGAGGAGGCCGAGGCGATCAACTGGTACCACCAGCGCCTCGACGTCGAGAAAGACGAGGAGGCGCGGGCGATCATGGAGGACGCCATGGGCGAGGAGTTCAAGCACTTCGGGATGGACCTCGAGTTCCTCACCCGCCGCAGCCCGCGCTGGCGCGACACGCTGAAGGGGATCCTCTTCACCGACGGTGACATCGTCGAGGCGGGCGAGAAGGCCGAAGAGGCCACCGAAGACGAACCCGCTTAAGGGGCTCGATCGGAGCGAAGCGCAACCTGGGCGGAGCCGGGCTTTGCCCGAGCGCAGCCCACGCAGACGCCTGATCGAAGCCGGGCGTGAAGGAGGGGGCTCACGGGGGAACCATGGGTTCCCCCGTGCTGGAACCCGCTTGACAGGGCGCGGGCGACCGGCTTAGGGTCGCCAGATGCGGCACGTTGCGCCCCTTGCGGCGCTCGTACTCCTGGTGGCACTCGTGACGGCGGGCTCGGTGCAGGCTGCTCCGCTCGTCTTCACGGTCACGAACACGGCGGACACGGGCGGGGGCTCCCTCCGGCAGGCGATCCTCGACGCGAACGGGAGCGTCGGCACGAACACGATCGTCTTCAAGATCCCCGGCAGCGGTGTGCACACCATCACCCCCGCGTCGGCCCTCCCGGACGTCACTGATCCGGTCTTCATCAACGGCCGGTCGCAGCCCGGCTACAGCGGGACGCCGCTCATCGAGCTGTCCGGCCGGGGCCTTTCGATCTCGGCCGGCTCGAGCACGGTTGCCGGACTGTCAATCGACGGAGCGACGGACGGGATCCAGCTGACGACCAACGGCGGGAACCTGATCTCCGGGTGCACGCTGACGAGCAACATGGACGGCCTCCTCGTCGACCAAGGTTCGGGCAACAACCTCATCCGCGGCAACCTCATCTCGGGCAACGGCCGATACGGGATCAACCTCGGCGGTGAGTTCGGCGACGGGGGCAGCGGCAACATCATCCAGGGGAACAAGATCGGGACGGACGCCGCCGGGACCGCAGCGCTGGCGAACGGGGGCGAAGGCATCCGCGTCGCGGGCAACACCGACCACACCAAGATCGGCGGAAAGGTGGTCAATTCGGGCGCCGGGAACCTGATCTCGGGCAACGGAGGCGCCGGGATCTTCCTCACCGGCCCGGGGGTCACGGACACGGCGATCCAGTCCAACCTGATCGGCACCAACGCCGCGGGGACCGCTGCTCTCGGGAACTCGCTCGGGATCGCGCAGCTCGAAGCAACCGATTCGCTGATCTCGGACGACGTGATCTCGGGCAATACCGGCGCCGGGATCTCGATCTCGAACAGCTCTTCCTCGAATGTGGTGCGGAACAACCTCATCGGTACCGACCAGAGCGGTGCGTCGGCTCTCGGCAACGGCGGCGAGGGCATCTCGATCACCTCGGGAGCGGACAACGTGTTCGGCCCCGGCAACGTGATCTCGGCCAACACCGCCGACGGCGTGCTCCTAGCGGGCGACGCGAACAACGTCCTGCGCGGAAACCGCATCGGCACCAACGCTTCGGGCACGACCGTCCTGGCCAACGGCAACTACGCCGTGCAGGTCGGCTCGCCCGGCCAGCCGGTCGGCGGCCTCGGCGGGAACGACGGGAACGTCATCGCCGGCGGCGATGTCGTCCTTGCCAACCTCGGCGTGGAGGGTGTCCCAATCTTGCGCAACTCGATCTTCGGCGGGGGCACGATCGTGCTGTTCGGCGGGGCCAACAACGGTCAGGTGGCGCCGACGCTAACCTCCGTGAACACCGGCGGCGGTGTGACGACGATCCGCGGGACGAAGACCGACGCCGCCTTCCCGGTTACGCAATTCCGGATCGAGTTCTTCGTGAGCGGTGCATGCACCGGGACGCACAGCCCGGCCGAGCAGTTCCTGTTCGGCCGTCGCCTCACCACGGATGTGGCGGGCTCCCGCGACTTCGTGTACACGGTTCCGGCCCTTCCCTCCGGTCAGGCGATCACTGCGACCTCCACCGACCTCTCGAGCAACGAGACGTCGGAGATCTCGAACTGCCAGCTCACGCCTTGAACCGCGGATAGCGGACGCGCACGTCGTCCACGAATTGCGCCAGCCGCTCGGCGAGCGCCGCGTCGTGGATCTCCAGGGTGTTCTCCGCGTTCTTCTCGCCGCGGCGTGAGAGGTTGAAGCTGCCGGTGAAGACGACGTCGTCCGCAACGGTGACCTTGGCGTGCATGAAGTCGTGGACGCTCTGCGCCTGGTACGGGGCCGAGGGCTTGCCCGAGAAGGGCGCCTCGAGCACGCGCTCGAGGATGGGGATCTTCCAGGCCGCGTTGCCGTCGCGGTGCCAGTCGTAGAAGACGCCGTTGATCTGCGTGGCGTCGATGCAACCTGCGATGTCGAGGTTCCCTTCGGAGACGCGCTGCGCGAGCGTCGAGATGACCGGAGCGGCGGTCAGGACGGGGGAGCAGATGCGCACACGGCGGCGCGCTCTTCCGATCGCGTTCGCGATGCGGTGCGAGAGATCCTCGCCGTAGGTCGGCGTGAACCAGGCGCGCATCTCGACTCCGTCCACGTCCACCCGTGAGGGATCGACGCGTCCCGTCTCCTCGACCGTGCCGGCCTTCCAGAGCTGGTCGAAGTCTTTCGTGAACCGGGCGGCAAGCTCAGACGACTCGACGACGACGATCACGTTCTCCTGGCGCGACCACGAGTCGTCCGTCCAGTTCATCGAGCCCGTCCAGACGCCGGCGCCGTCGCGGACGACGAACTTGTGGTGCATCAGGTCGGGAACCCCGGCGATCGCCTTCGACGGGACGCCGAAGGAGGCGATGAGTGCGGCATCCGGCTCGGGCGGGGGCGGCACCGGGATCGGGAGCCGGTGGTCGAGGTTGTACGCGATGCGGACGGCCACGCCCCGGGCCGCGGCGGCGCGGATGGCGTCCCCTACGACCGCGGCCGTCTCCGTGCCGAGATTGAAGTCGTACTGCGCGAGGTCGAGCGTCCGCTTCGCGCCGGTGACGAACTCCGCGATGGCAGCTGCGATGTCGCGTGGTTGCTGGCCCCCGTCTGTCAAGGTGCGGAGCGTGATCGCGGACGTTGTCGAGGAGCTGGTCAAGGCGGACATCGGGGAGACGTTCAACTTCTACCGGGACGGCCCGCTCTCGAATCTTCGGCGCCGTCGGCTGAATGAATATCTCGACTCGCGCTCGGATGCGCCGGTCCTGCTCGTCGGCGAGGCGCCGGGCTACCGCGGCGCGCGCGTCTCCGGAATCCCGTTCACGTCCGAGCGGCAGTTGACCGGAGCCGGCCCGGCGGAGGCGACGGCCACGATCGTCCACGCCGTGCTCGCCGAGCTCGGGATCGAAGAGCAGGTATTGCTCTGGAACGTCGTGCCGACGCACCCCGGCACGGAGTCGTCCAACCGGCGGCCGACCCGCCGCGAGGTGGAGGAGGGACTGCCGTTCGCACGCCTTTTGGGCCGCGGACGGCGCGTGATCGCGGTCGGTCGCGTGGCAGAGGTGGCCCTCGGCGCGCCCTACGTCCGCCACCCCTCACACGGCGGAGCGCAGCCGTTTCGCCGCCAACTGAGTGCCGCGGTCTGTTGCTAGCATTTCTCCCCGGCGGACGCCTGGTCCGCCGCTTCTATGCAGAAGACGTGGAACGCAAAAGCAGGCGAGGTCGCTCGCAACTGGTACCTGGTGGATGCCGAGGGGCAGACGCTGGGCCGCCTGGCGACGCGCATCGCCGACACGTTGCGCGGCAAGGACAAGCCGCAGTACACGCCGCACACGGACACCGGTGACTTCGTCGTCGTCGTCAACGCCGAGAAGGTCGCGGTGACGGGCAAGAAGATGGACGAGAAGATGTACTACCGGCACTCCGGGTATCCGGGTGGCCTCAAGGAGCGCTCGCTGCGCGAGCAGCTCGACCGCCGGCCCACGGACGTGCTGCGCAAGGCGGTCAAGGGGATGCTTCCCCGCAACCGGCTCGCCCGCCAGCAGCTGCTGAAGCTGAAGATCTACGCAGGCCCCGAGCATCCGCACGAGGCGCAGGCTCCGAAGCAGCTCGATCTCTCATGAGCAGCGCACAGACAGAACGAGCCCAGTACGCGGGCACCGGGAAGCGCAAGACCGCGGTCGCGCGCGTGATCCTGCGGCCGGGCGACGGCCTGACCTGGTTCAACGGCAGGACGCTGGAGGAGTACTTCCCGCGCCAGACGCACCGCGAGATGGTCATGGCGCCGTTGAAGGTCGCCGGCGCCGAGGGGACGTACGACCTCCGTGTCCGCGTCCACGGCAGCGGCCCGAGCGGCCAGGCCGGCGCCGTTCGCCACGGCATCGCCCGGGCGCTCGTCGAGGCCGATCCCAGCCTGCGCGTGCCGCTCAAGCGCGCCGGCTTTCTCACCCGCGACGCACGCATCGTGGAGCGCAAGAAGGCCGGCCTGCACAAGGCCCGCAAGGCCCCGCAGTTCTCGAAGCGCTAGTTCGCCGCATACCGGCTCTCGTTAGGCTCCGCGACCCATGACGAGGCGCTACTTCGGAACGGACGGTGTCCGCGGGATCGTCGGCGAGGATCTCACGCCCGCTCTGGTCGAGCGGCTCGGCCGCGCCGCGACCATCTGGGCGGGCGGCGGGCGCGTCCTGATCGGACGCGACACGCGTGGTTCCGGCCCGGAGCTCGAGCAGGCACTCGGGCGGGGCATCGCGTCGGGCGGCGGCTCGGCCGTGCTCGCGGGCGTCCTGCCGACGCCGGCGGTCGCGCTCTTCCGCCTCGACCTCGGAGCGGTCGTCTCCGCCTCGCACAACCCGCCCGAGTACAACGGCGTGAAGCTCTTCGACCGGGACGGCGCGAAGCTCAGCGACGGCACCGAGGAGGAGATCGAGAGCCTCCTCGACGCCGAAGTACGGAACGGCGGGAACATCGACCGGAACGACGAGGTGCGGGACGAGTACGTCGAGCACGTCATCGCCCATTTCGGCACCGACCTGAGCGGTCTCCGGCTCGGGGTCGACTGCGCGAACGGCGCGTACTCCGCGATCGCTCCCGAGGTCCTCCGCCGCCTGGGCGCCGATCTCACCGTCGTCGGCGCGGAGCCCGACGGGACGAACATCAACCGGGGCTGCGGGGCAACCGACCTGGCGCTGCTCGCCGGCACGGTCCGCGACAACGGTCTCGACCTCGGCGTCGCCTTCGACGGGGACGGCGACCGCATGCTCGCCGTCGACGCGGACGGGAGAACCGTCGACGGCGACCAGATCCTCGCGATCCTTGCGCTCCACCTCGGCGTCGACCTGGTCGCCGTGACGTCGATGACGAACCTGGGCTTCCACAAGCTGATGGACGAGCGCGGCATCCGCGTGGTCACGACCGATGTCGGAGACCGCTATGTCCTCGAGGCGCTCCACCGCGAGGGCGGGAGGCTCGGCGGCGAGCAGTCCGGCCACGTCATCTGGCTCGAAAACCACGTCACCGGCGACGGTCTCGTCGCGGCGCTTCTCCTCTGCAAGGCGCTCGACCGCCGGCCGCTCGCCGAAGTGGCCGCCGTCATGCCGCGCTACCCGCAGGCGCTGCAGAACGTGCCGGTTCGCACGAAGGAGCTCCCCGAAACGGTGACCGCCGTCATCGACCGGATGAACCGCGGGCTCGGCCATACGGGCCGGGTTCTGGTGCGGCCTTCGGGGACGGAACCGGTGATCCGCGTGCTCGCGGAGGCGGAGACGCCGGAGGAGTCGGAAAGGCTCTGTGGTACCATCTCCGCTCTCGTTCGACGAGAGCTCGGCAGCTGATCGACGAAGATCCGCTGGCCGGGCTCGTCGCGTTTTCAGGAGCGTTTTTCAGTCAAGGAGGCCTGTAGGGAGATGTGCGGAATCATCGGATACGTCGGCCCGAGGGCGTCGAAGCCGCTCCTCGTCGCCGGCCTCGAGCGGCTCGAGTACCGCGGATACGACTCCGCCGGCCTCGCCCTGCTCGAGGACGACGGGCTCGACTACGTCCGCGCCGTCGGCAACCTCCAGAACCTCAAGCGCGCCTCGGGCGACAACGGCTCCCAGTCCACTACGGGCCTCGGCCACACACGCTGGGCGACGCACGGCGGCGTGTGCGAGGAGAACGCGCACCCGCTGACCGGCTGCGACGACCAGAAGGTCGCGATCGTCCTGAACGGGATCGTCGAGAACTACCGCGAGCTGAAGGAGTCGCTTCAGGCCGACGGCCACGAGTTCAGCTCCGAGACCGACGCCGAGGTCGTCGTCCACCTGATCGAGCGCCACTACGAGGGCAACCTCGTCGATGCGGTGCGCGCCGCGTACTCGCAGCTCGAGGGCCACTTCGCCTTCGTCGCCATCCATCACGACCATCCCGACGAGCTCGTCGGCGCCCGCTTCCAGTGCCCGCTGGTCGTGGGCCTCGGCAAGGGCGAGACGTTCCTGGCCTCCTCGATCGCGGCCTTCCTGACCGAGACCCGTCAGGTGCAGTTCATCGAGGATCACGAGGTCGTCTCGATCACGCCCGACGGCGCCACCTTCTACAGCGTCGACAACGGTCCGGCCGACGACCGCGACGTGATCGAGGTCGACTGGGACATCGAGGGAGCGCAGAAGGGCGGCTACGAGACCTACATGCTCAAGGAGATCTACGAGCAGCCCGAGGCGGTGCGGGAGACGATCGGCGACCGCGTGCGCCACGGCGCGCTCGTGCTCGACGCGCTCGAGATGACCGAAACCGAGATCCAGAACTTGCGCCGCATCGTGATCGTCGCCTCAGGGACGTCGTACCACGCCGGCGTCGTCGGCCGCTACATCATCGAGGAGTGGGCGCGCGTCCCGGTCGAGCCGGACATCTCCAGCGAGTGGATCTACCGGAATCCCGTCCTCTCCAAGGACACGCTCGTGATCGGGATCTCGCAATCGGGCGAGAGCCGCGAGACGGTGAACGCGGTCAAGCTCGCGCGCGAGCTGGGAGCGAGGACGCTCGGGATCACGAACCTGATGGGCACGCAGATCACGCGCGAGGCCGAGACGGTGCTCTACACGCGCTGCGGCATGGAGGTCGGCGTCGCCGCCTCGAAGACCTTCACCGCGCAGGCGGCGCTGCTCTCGCTCGTCGCGCTCAAGCTGGCGCAGGTGCGGAAGACGCTTCCGCCCGAGGAGATCGAGTTCATCCTCGACCAGCTGTACGAGCTCCCCGAGAAGATCGAGCAGTTCCTCGACGGCAACCACCCGATCGAGGAGATCGCCGAGCGCTTCCACGACCAGCCGTTCTTCCTCTACCTCGGCCGCCACATCGGCCTGCCGGTCGCGCTCGAAGGCGCGCTCAAGCTGAAGGAGATCTCCTACATCCCGACGGAGGCGTACTCGGCCGGGGAGATGAAGCACGGCCCGATCGCGCTGCTCGAGCGCGGGACGCCGGTCGTCGTGGTCGCGACCAACCTGCACGTCTACGACAAGATCGTCTCGAACATCCAGGAGACGCGGGCGCGCGGCGCGCACGTGATCGCGATTGCGACCGATGGGAACGAGGACATCCAGCACCACGCCGACGACGTCATCTACGTGCCGCGAACGCCGGCCTTCCTGCAGGCCGTCCTCGCCGTCGTCCCGCTGCAGCTGCTGGCCTACCGGATCGCGCGGCTGCGGGGGCTGAACGTCGACCAGCCGCGGAACCTGGCCAAGACGGTCACCGTCGAGTAGTCAGCCGACGAGGCGCTCGATCCGTTCGAGCCGGGCGCGCAGGCGTTCCTTGGTCGGCGTGCCAACGGGGGCCTTCGAGTACGGATCCGCCTTGCCGACCCAGACACGCGGGAGCGGCGTGACCGACTTGACCCACGCCTCCAGGTGCACGTGGTCGTCCTCGGCCCGCACCGAGACGTACTCGGGGCTGAGGATCGCCGACGACATGCGCTTCCAGACCTCCTTGCCCGGCCGGCCGGTCTGGAAGAAACCCTGCTTGCGCAGGTAGTCCTCGATCTTCTCGATCGAGCCTTCGGGGTTCTTGCTCGGCAGGTCGGTCACGTACTTGCCCATTGCGTGGATCCTCGCACGCTGACGTTTGTCAGACGCAGCTTCTGCATGCCGGCGGGGAGGTGGGGGCGCGAGCGAAGCTTCCCGTTCAGGACGTCCAGGCCGAGAAGGGTGCGGATCGCGAGCAGCGGCGCACCGGCGGCCCAGGACTGCGGCTTGAGCGCGCCCGGGTACTCGATCGGGACCGAGCTCTCGTCGCGGGGGAAGCCCGAGAAGACCTCGGGCAGCTGGTTCGTGAACCGCTCGGCGGCGTCGAACAGCGCCTGGCACACGAGCGCGGCTTCCTCGCGGAAGCCGTAGCGCCGCATCCCCTCCGCGACGATGGCCGTGTCGTGCGGCCAGACCGTGCCGCAGTGGTAGACGAGCGGGTTGTAGCCGCGGTCGCGCGCAGACATCGTCCGGATTCCCCAGCCCGAGAACATGTCCTCGCGTAGCAGGCGGCGAACGATCCCGCGCGCGCGTCGTTCGTCGGCGATCCCGGTGAACAGCAGGTGCCCGACGTTCGAGGTCAGGGCGTCGACCTGCCGCTTCTCGCCGTCCAGCGCGAGCGCGTAGTGGGCGCGGCCGGAGACCCAGAAGTCCTTGTTGAACCTGCGCTTCAGCTCCGCCGCGTCGCGTTCCAGCCGCTGCGCCGTCTCCTCGTCGTCCCACAGGTCGCGCATCAGCCGGGCCGTCCGCAGTCGCGCGTCGTAGGCGTAGCCCTGGATCTCACACGTGGCGATTGGCGGCTCGGCCATGCGGCCGTCGGCGAAGCGGATCGAATCGGACGAGTCCTTCCAGCACTGGTTGTCGAGCGCCTTGTCCGAGCTCGACCGCTTGCGGTACTCGAGGTAGCCGTCCCCGTCCGGATCGGCCGGGCCTTCCAGCCAGGCGAGGGCCGCGCGCGCCGCCGGCTCCATCCTGCGCACGAAGGCGGCGTCTCCGGACCAGCGCTCGTACTCGTCGAGGACGATCAGCCACCACAGAGTCGCGTCGTGCGTCCCGTAGTACGGCGTGTGCGGGATCCGTCCCAGGGCGGCGAGCGTTCCCCGCCGGAGCTCGTGCATGATCTTGCCCGGCTCCGCGTCGCGCCAGTTGTCCCACTCGGTCGCCTGCAGCTCGGCGAGCGCCTCGAGCGTCGCCTGTGCCAGCTCGGAGTGGTAGGGGAGGACCTCGTACGACGTGATCAGGCTGTCGCGGCCGAACGCGGTCATGTACCACGGCAGTCCCCCGCCGGGCATCGCCCACTTGATCGTGACGTCGTCCGGCCGGATGCGCAGCGCGGCCACGTCGAGCAAGCTCTGGCGATACGTCCGCTCGAGCGCGCGCTGGTCCGTGACGATGTCCGGCGACTCCTCGAGCCACCGATCCAGCGGGATCGGCATCTTCGGCGCCGGGCCGTTGAAGCTCGCGCACCGGAGCAGCGGGGGCCGGCGCGACCCATTGACGATCGGCGTGACGTCGATGCACAGCGACCACGTTTCGTGCGGTCCGAGCTCGAGGTCGAACGTGGCCTTCGTCCGTCCGACCCGGCCCGCGCGGTTGAACGTGATGCCCGTTCCGCGCCGGTAGCCTTCCCGCTCCTCCCAGAGCGTCGCCGAGCGGGGGCGCAGATCGACCCAACTGCGTCCCTCGGCGTTCCCCCCTCCCTGCGCCTCGATGACGTCGGCGAAATCCGACCCGTACGAGAGCTCGAGCCGGACCTTGCACCGGTCGGCGCGCAGGTTCTGGACGACGACGTCCTCGTGCATCCCCTCGGTGACGAAGCGGTCGCGCCTGATGGACACCGGAGGACCGTCACCGTCGCCCCTCGTTCCGGCGATGCGCGCGGAGTAGTAGTCGACGCGCCGGCTCGTGAGGGGCTCGATCGGCTTGCCGTCGACGCGCAGGAGCCAGCGCGAGAGGTGGCGGACGTCCTCGTAGAAGAGGCCCTCGGCCTCCTCCGCGTCCACGTCCCCGCAGCTGTCGGAGTACATGAACGTGCACCCGTCGAGGATGATCAGGTCGTCGTTCATCCTCGCGCCTCTTTCCCGTCCCCTTCCTCCGCAAATCGTGGGAGATAATCGGCCTATCGAGATCCGGCACGCCAGGCCATCGGACTACGGACGCGTGATCGGCGTCGTCAACTACTGGTGGGGCGGGCGGGACATGGCGCCGATGCTCCCGCGCCTCTTCTTCGTTCATTTCGAGGGGACGAGCTTCGTCGCCGAGGACGAGACCGGTCGCCTGGCCGGCTTCATCTGCGGCTTCTTCAGCCAGACGCACGCCGACGAGGCGTACATCCACTTCGTCGGCGTCGACCCCGATTTCCGCCGCTCCGGCGTCGGGCGCCGGCTGTACGAGCGCTTCTTCGAAGCGGCGCGCGCCGGCGGCCGCTCGGTGGTTCGCTGCGTGACCGCCCCGGAGAACGAGGATTCGGTCGCGTTCCACGCCCAGCTCGGGTTCGAGGTCGACCGGATGGAGGAGAACTACGACGGCCGGGGAGCCGCGCGCGTGGTGATGCGGCGAACGCTCTGACGATCGAAGGTCGCTACCCTGCGCGCGCGATGACCGGAAAGCCGCTCGTGGCGGCCGCCGCGGCGGCGGTCGCTCTCTTTGCAGTTGCATCGGCGCAGCCTCATGCTGCCGGGCCGGCAAAGGCGCCGCCACTCCTCGGGATCGTCTACGACCGCGCCCCGTTCGACACGCTCGTGCGCCTCGACCGGAAGACCGTCCGGCCGGTCCGGGTCGGACCGCGCGTCGATCTCCGTTTCTCCAGCTATACGTGGGCGTTCTCTCCGGACCGCTCCCGGATCGCCTTTGGCCGGAAGGGGGACAACGACGGCGTCCACCTCGACCTCGCCGAAGCGTTCCTGCGGATCGTCGATCCCCAGGCAATGCGCATCGAGCGAGACTTCTCGCTCGGCGGCGGCATCCTCCAGGAGCCTCCGGCATGGCTGACGGCGGACCGGATAGCGGCGGTCAAGTTCCCGCCGAACGGCCTCGGCTCCGAGCTCGTCGTCGCCGATCCACTGCAGGGGCGGGTTCTCGAGCGGCGGGCCTTGCCGTTCGGCTCGCTCGCCGCGCAGCAGGGCGGCGCGCGCTTCGGCGTCCTCACTGCGAGCAGGGACGGGATGGCGCCGGTCGAGCTCCTCGTCGTCGACGGCGACGGCAGCATCCGCAGCACCGTGCTCGACCGCATCTCGGGGGGACGGGTCGTGGTGGACGCGACGGACTCGACCACTGACGAAGTGCACCCGGCGCTCGCGGTCACCCGCGACGGCAGCCGTGCCTTCGTGATCGCGGCGGACGGGATGATTGCGGACGTCGACCTGGCCTCGCTTGCGGTCGTGTATCACCAGGTGAGGCTCAGCACTCCCACCCGCGCAAAGCTGCACTCGGCGGCGTTCCGCTACGCGCGCATCCTCTCGAGCGGCCTGATCGCATTGACGGGCGACGACGTCCGCACGGTGATCGACAACACCAGCGGCTCGGACGTGCCCGAGACGATCTCCGCCGGCCTCTGGCTCATCGACCCGAAGAAGTGGAGCGCGCGCCTTCTGGACCGCTATGCCGATTCGCTCTCGATCACCGCGTCGACCCTTCTCGCGACGGGTTGGCAGTTCCACCCGGCGCAGCAGTACGCGACCGGCACCGGCCTGACCGGCTACAGCCTTCGTGGGAAGCGGCTGTTCCGCCTCTTCCAGCACAGAGCGGCCGCAATCTGGGGTGAGTACGGCACTCGTGCATACGTGTACGTGGAGGGAGACAAGCCGCTCAGCACGGTCGACGTTCACCGCCGGCGGGTCATCGGCACCCGGCCGACCGTGACGTTCCCGTACATCGTGACTCCCTAGGGTTACCGTCTCCCCGTGGAGTTCTTCGACAAGGTCGCCGACGGCCTGTGGTTCGCGGTCCAGATGGCGTGGGAGGTCTGGTGGGCGCTCGTCCTCGGCTTCCTGCTCTCCGGAATCGTCCAGGCCTGGGTGCCGCGTTCGCGGATGGAGCACGCGCTCGGCGGGCGCGGCTTCCGTTCGGTCGCGCTCTCGACCGGTCTGGGCGCCGCTTCCTCGTCCTGCAGCTATGCGGCGACCGCCATCGCGCGCTCGCTGTTCCAGAAGGGCGCGAGCTTCGTCAACGCCATGGTCTTCCAGTTTGCCTCGACGAATCTCGTCTTCGAGATCGGGATCGTGCTCTGGATCTTCATCGGGTGGCAGTTCACCCTCGCGGAGTTCGTCGGCGGGATCTTCCTCATCGCCCTCATGTGGCTCGGCGTGCGCCTGTTCATCACCCGGAAGCTGGAGGCGGAGGCGCGCGTGCACGTCGAGACCGCGGAGGCGGGCCACCAGCACACCTCGGCGGCGTCGGCGCGGTCGTGGAGAAAACGGCTCACCTCGCTCGACGCCTGGTCCGACGTCGCGCACAACTTCCGCGGGGACTGGCAGATGCTCTGGAAGGAGATCGCGGCCGGTTTCGTCATCGCCGGCTTCATCGCCCTCCTCCCGATGTCGTTCTTCAACGCACTGTTCGTCACGGACGCGTCCCAGCCGGTTCAGCTGATCGAGAACGTCATCGTGGGCCCACTCGTCGCCGTGCTCTCGTTCGTGTGCTCGGTGGGGAACATCCCGCTCGCAGCGGTCCTCTGGGCAGGCGGGATCTCGTTCTCCGGCGTGATGGCGTTCATCTACGCCGACCTGATCATCATCCCGCTCGTCCTGATCTACCGGAAGTTCTACGGCTGGAGGGTGACCTGGCGGATCGTGGCGATCATGTTCGTCTGCATGGTGCTGGCCGCGCTGGCCGTGGACGGGATCTTCAGCGCCGCGAACCTGGTGCCGACCAAGCGTCCGTCGATCGACTCGATCACGAACCGGGGGATCGAGTGGAACTACACGACCGCTCTCAACATCGTCGCGTTCGCCGTCTTCGGCCTGCTCTGGGCGCTCACGCTCCGGCGCGGCGTCAAGGACCCCATGTGTGGGATGACCGTCGACCGCAAGACGCCGCACACGAGCCACGTCGAGGGGAAGACGGTCTACTTCTGCTCAGCCCACTGCAAGAAGCGCTTCGACACTAGGGAGCACGCCGTAACCGCTTGATCTCGGAGCGCCGGCGCTTCTGCTCGAGCCGCCGCTCCTTCGACGCGCGCGTCGGCTTGGTGGGGCGTCGCGGCCGCTCCACGCGCAGCGCGGCGCGAAGCTGCTCCACGAGTCGTTCGGTGGCGAGCTCCCGGTTACGCCACTGGCTGCGCTCGTCCTGCGCGACCGCGCGCAGAACGGGGCCGGCCCGCGCGACCACGCGGCTCTTCTGCCGGTCTGTGAGGCCCGTCGAGGCCTCGACGTCGAAGACGGCCTCGACCCGCGACTCGGTCTTCTGTGCGTGCTGGCCGCCCGGCCCGCTCGAGCGGGAGAAGCGCAATTCGATCTCCGACCGGGGGATGGTCACCGAGCGCGTCACGCGAATAGACTCGCCGTCCATGGCGGCCATTTTGCTCGACGTCGAGGGCGTTCTCCATGTTTCGTGGGAGCCCGTCCCGGGTGCGGCCTCCGCGGTCGAGCAGCTCCGCGACGCGGGCCATCGTCTGCGCTTCGTCACCAACAACACCACGCGGGCGCGCAAGGACCTGGCCTTCGAGCTCCAGCGGATCGGCATCGACCTCGAGGAGGAGGAGCTGCAGACGACGCCGATCGCCGCCGCCCGTGCACTGAAGGGCCGGCGCGTGCTGGCGCTGACGATGCCGCGCATCATCGACGACCTCAAGGGCATCGAGCTCGTCGGCGACAACGCCGACGCTGTCCTGATCGGCGGGGCGGACGAGTCCTACGCGACGAACCAGGTGTTCAGCTACATGAACCTCGGCCGCGCGTTCGCCGAGCTGGAAGCCGGCGCCGAGCTCTTCTGCCTGCACCGGAACCGCTGGTGGGAGACGGCGCGCGGGCCGCTCCTCGACACAGGGGCGTTCGTCGCGGGCCTCGAATACGCGGCGGAGACCGAGGCGACGCTGATCGGCAAGCCGAGCCCGCTGTTCTTCCAGGCCGCGCTGGACGAGCTGGACGCCGACGCCGATCGCAGCTGGATGGTCGGCGACGATCTCGACGCGGACATCGACGGCGCGCAGAAGTGCGGCCTGCGGGGAGTGCTCGTGCAGACGGGGAAGTTCCGGCAGGACGCGCTCGATGCTTCGCCCGTCCATCCGGACGGCGTCCTCGAGTCGATCGCCGAGCTCCCCGAATGGCTCGAACGACGTGAGAATTGGGATTGACCTGATCGAGATCGAGCGCATCGCGCGCGCGCTCGAGCGCTATCCGGGGTTCAGGGAACGCTGTTTCACCGAAGCCGAGCGGGCGTACTGCGACTCAAGGCCCAATCCCCCGCAGCACTACGCAGCGCGCTTCGCCGGCAAGGAGGCTGTCGGGAAAGCGCTCGGATCGGGCGTCTACTTCACCTGGCGCGAGATCGAGATTCGCGGGCGGCCGAAGCCGGGCGTCCACCTGTCCGGGCGAACGGCCGCCTGGGCGGAGCGCGTCCGGGCCGGCGCGATCGAGCTGTCCATGACCCACTCGCGCGAGCTCGCCGCGGCGATCGCCGTCGTCGCACCTAGGGATGTTTGAGCCGCTTTACACCTCCGAGGAGATGCGCGCTGCCGAGGAGGCCTATCACGGCTATCCGGACACGATCCCCGAGTTGATGAGCCGGGCGGGCGGCGCCGTCGCGGCCGCCGTGTCGAAGCACTACCCCGAAGCTCGGGTGGTCGCCGTGTGCGGCAAGGGCTCGAACGGCGGCGACGGCCGCATCGCGGCCGGGTTGCTCGGCGGAGAGGTGGTCGAGGTAGGGGAGGACGTGCCGACCGACACCGACGTCGTGGTGGACGCGCTCTTCGGAACGGGATTCCAGGGCGAGCCGCGCGAAGAAGCGGCGCGGCAGATCGAGCAGATGAACGACGCCGGCGTCCCCATCGTCTCGGTGGACGTTCCCTCGGGCGTGGACGCCTCGACCGGCGAGGTCGCGGGCGCCGCCGTCCGGGCCGACGTCACCGTGACGTTCCACGGGCTCAAGGTCGGGAACGTCGTCGCGCCGGGGCGCTTCCACGCGGGGCAGGTCGAGCTCGTGGACATCGGCCTCCAGCCGCGCGCGACGGAGCACCAGCTCGTCACCGCAGACATCCTCTCGCTCGTCCCGGGCAAGACGGAGCGGGACAACAAGTACTCGGCCGGCTCAGTCCTGGTCGTAGGCGGCGCGCAGGGGATGTCGGGGGCCGCGGCGCTGTGCGCGCGTGCGGCCTTTCGCGCCGACGCGGGCTACGTGGCGGTCGCCGCGCCGAAGGAGTCGCTCCCCATCCTGGAGACGCTCGTGGTGGAGGCGGTAAAGCGCCCTCTCGACGAGGTTTTCGACGCCGTCGGGCGTTCGGGCGCGCTCGCCCTCGGGCCGGGCCTCGGCCGCTCGCCCGAGAAGAAGGAGCTCGTCCGCCGGCTGCTCGAGGAGACGGACGTGCCGGCCGTCGTCGACGCCGACGCGCTGTTCGAGCTGGAGCCGTTCGAGCGGAAGGCCGCGACCGTGCTGACGCCGCACTCCGGCGAGCTCGGGCGGCTGATCGGGAAGGAGTCGTCGTGGGTGGACGAGCACCGGCTCGAGGCGCTCGGCCGCGCGGTCGAGCGCTTCGACTGCGTCGTCCTGCTCAAGGGCGCGGACACGCTGATCGGCGCGCCTGGACGATCCGTCCTCGTCCACGGAACGCGCACGACGCCGGCGCTGGCCGCGGCGGGCACCGGGGATGTCCTGACGGGGATTCTGGCGGCATTTCTCGCCAAGCACGGCGACGCGCAGACGGCCGCCGCGGCGGCAACCATGGCGCACGGCGTGGCCGCCATCCGCTCCGGCAAGACGCGTGGGCTCGTCGCCGGAGACGTGATCGAGGCGCTTCCGGATGCGCTCGGCGATCAGGATTGACCTCGGCGCGCTGCGCCGCAACGCGCGCCGGCTGATCGAGGCGCTCCAGGGCGCCGAGCTGTGGGCCGTGGTCAAGGCGGACGGCTACGGGCATGGCGCCGGCGATGTCTCCCGCGCCTCGCTGGAAGAGGGCGCAAGCGCTCTCTGCGTCGTCACCGTCCGGGAGGCGCTCGCGCTGCGCGAGCAGTTTCGGGACGCGCGCATCCTCGTCATGGGGCCGGTGGAGGAGCACGACCTGGCCGCCGCCCGCGAGGCGCGGCTCGAGCTCGCAGTCGGCGGCGGGACGATTCCGGAGGGCCTGCCCGTCCATCTGAAGCTGGACACCGGAATGGGCCGCTACGGATACCGAGAGCTCCCGGAGCCGACGGACAACGTCGTCGGGCTGATGACGCACCTGGCCACCGCCGACACCGACAGGGTCTTCGCGGAGCGCCAGCTCGAGGCCTTCCGCGAGGCCGCCGGCCGCTTCCCGAAGCTCCGGTGCCATGCGGCCAACTCGGCGGCGGCGCTGCACATCCCCGCTGCGCGCTTCGACGCAGCACGGTGCGGCGTCGCTCTGTACGGGCTCTCCCCGTTCGGGTCGGATCCCGCGGACGACGGGCTCGAGCCGGTGCTCAGCTGGCGCAGTCGGCTCGCCCAGGTCAAGCGGCTCCACCCGGGTGAAAGCACGGGGTACGGGCGCCGGTACGTCGCCGACGAGCATGCCTGGATCGGACTGGTGCCGGTCGGCTACGGCGACGGCTTCCGCCGCGACCTCACCGGAACCGAGGTGCAGGTCGCGGGTGAGCGCTGCCGCGTCGTGGGAACGGTCTCGATGGATTCGTTCGCCGTCGAGCTACCGGCCGAGCTTCCCGTCGGCGAGCCGGTCACGATCATCGGAGACGGTGTCCTTGTCGAGCAGCATGCCAGGCATGCCGGGACGATCAACTACGAGCTCACGACTCGGATCGAGTCAAGGCCAGAGCGGGCAGAGCGCGAGGTCGTCGATGCTTGAAGCTGCCCGGGAAGTGCTGGCCGGCGAGGAGGCTTGGGTCGTGGGCGGCGCGATCCGCGACGAGCTGCTCGGCAAGAACGTCCTCGACCTGGACATCGCGTGCCGCGAGCCGGAGGCGGCTGCCCAGGCATACGGGCAGCTCGCGGGCGGCGCCGTCTTCCGCCTCTCCGGCCCGCATGGCGCGTGGCGCGTCGCCTACCGCGACGGCCGGACGGTCGACTTCACGCCGCTGGCGGACGGGATCGAGGAGGACCTGGGGGGCCGCGACTTCACGATGAACGCGATCGCCCGCCCGCTCGCAGGCGGCGAGGACGTCGACCCGTTCGGCGGACGCTCGGACCTCGAGCAGCAGCTCATCCGCGCCGTCCGGGACACCGTCTTCCGGGACGATCCGCTGCGCCTGCTGCGAGCCGTCCGCCTCCAGGACCAGCTCGGGTTCCGCATCGACGAGGAGACGGAGGAGCTGATCCGCCGGGACGCCGAGCTCGTCGCGCGTCCTGCCGGGGAGCGCATCCTCGGTGAGCTCTCTCAGATGTCGGCGCGGGCATATCCCCGCCTGGCCGAGCTCGGGCTGCTCGAGCCCCTCGGGGGCTCGCTCGAGCGGCTCGACCGCGTGGCGGACGGCGACGCCTGGCTGCTCCTCGTCGGAGTGTTCGGCGACGCGTTGGAGCGGCTGCCCATCTCGAACCAGCTCAGGCGGTACGCTCGCTCCATGCTCGGCGCCGAGCTTCCGGTCGATCTCTCGCCACGGGCCATCCACCGCTTCCGGCGAGCGACCGAGCCGTGGGCGACGGACGCAGCCAAGCTCCACGGCGGCGACGAGGAGTTGCTCTCCGCGCTCGCGGCCGCGCGTGAGGCCGATCCCGTCGGCCCGCTGCTGCGCGGCGACGAGCTGGGGCTTCCGCCCGGGCCGGAGATCGGCCGGCTCCTCGAGCTGGTGGAGGAGGAGCGGGCGGCGGGGACGATCTCGTCGCGCGACGAGGCGCTCGAGCTCCTGCGCAAAGAGGCCGAGAAATGAGCGAGATGGACGCGCTCCACGAACGCTTTTCGAAGGACGCTCCGCAGCTTGCGGAGCTGGAGGAGTCGCGGCGAGAGGTCGTGCGCGAGCGGATCCGGAGCCTCGTCGATCCACGCGGGGACGAGCGCGTGCTCGATCTCGGCACGGGGACGGGCGCGCTGGCATTCGCGATTGCGCCGCTCGTCCGCGAGGTCGTCGGTGTGGATGCCGTCCCCGAGATGCTCGAGGAAGCGAAGCGCCGCGCGGCCGGCTTCCCGAACGTCGAGTTCGTGCAGGGTGACATCACGCACCTGCCGGAGGGGCTCGGCTCGTTCGACCTGTCCGCCTGCGTGCGCACGTTTCACCACGTCCCGCGGCCCGAGCTTGTCGTCGCGGAGCTGACGCGCAAGACGCTCCCGGGCGGCTACATCCTCGTCGTCGACCAGCTCGCCCCGGTCGACCCGCTGGTCGCGCTGGAGCTGAACCGCTTCGAGCGCGCGCGCGATCCGTCCCACACCCGCGCACTCGCGGACGTCGACATGCGCCACCTGTTCGAGGCGAACAACCTCGTCCTGCTGCGCACCGAGTTCGAGCGCGAGGAGCGCGAGATCTCGTCCTACCTCGACCGCGCCGGCTGCGTCGGCATCGCGCGCGAGCGAGCTCTCGCCATCGCGCCCGACCACGAGCGCTACACGGTGGAGATCGGCTGGTACCTGATGCGGAAGCCCGGCCTCTCGTGACCGAGGCGCTCATCCTCGCGGGCGGCAAGGCGGAGCGCCTGGGCGACGCCGCCGGCGGGCTTCCGAAGCCGCTCGTCCCGGTGGCCGGCCGTCCGCTGGTCGCCTACCAGGTGGAGCAGCTCGCCACGGCCGGAGTCGAGCGCGTGATCGTCAGCTGTTCGGCAGGGGAGGAGGAGCGCTTCGAGCAGGCGCTCGACGGGATTGGGCCCGAGATCCTTACGGCACCCGAGCAGGAACGTCTGGGGCGAGGCGGCGGCCTGCGCAACGCGGCGCGGCTGCGGGAGGAGGATGGGCCGCTCTTCGCTCTGAACGGCGACGAGCTGCTCGACGTGGATTTCGAAGCGCTCATGGCGCAGCACCGCGACCGCGCACCTGCGGCGACGATCACGGTCGTCCGCCCCAAGAGCCCCTTCGGCCTGGTCGAGGTGGACGAGCAGGACGTCGTCGCCGGCTTCAGCGAGGACGCGACGCTACCGGTGTGGGTCAACTGCGGCCTCTACGTGCTGGGGAAAGAGGCGATCGAGCGGCTGCCCGAACGCGGCGACCACGAGTCGACGACGTTCCCCGAGCTCGTGGCCGAGGGCCGGCTGCACGCCTTCCGCCACGAAGGGCTGTGGCTGACCGTGAACACGCCGAAGCAGCTCAGGCTGGCGGACGAGTACCTGCGCTCGAATCCGCTCGCGGTTTCCGGTAGCGCGCGCGGCTGACGGCGCGGTGGACGAGGCCCGGGACGAGCGCCTGGGCGAGCGGCGCGATCTTGTACCAGGCCGGGACGACCGTCTCGCGCCGGTCGTGCTCGACGACCCGTTCGACGTGCCGTGCGATCTCGTCCGGCCACGCGACGAGGCGTCCGAGGACAGGCATCTCGAGGAAGCCCTTCTGCGGGAAGCCCTCCGTCTCGACGAACCCGGGGCACACGGTGTGGACGCGGATGCCACGCGGCTTGAGGTCGGCCGTCAGCGCGCGGGAGGCGGCGAGCTGGGCGTGCTTCGACGCCGAGTAGGGGCCCGAAGGCGGGAACGCGACGAGCCCCGCGACCGAGACGATGTTCACGACGTGCGAGGGCGCCGCCGCCTCGAGCCCGGGCAGGAAGGCGCGCACCGTCCAGACCGTGCCGAGGTAGTTCGTGTGGATCACGCGCTCGATCACGTCGGGATCGGCGCGGAGAAACCCGTGGCGCCCCGGAATGCCGGCGCTGCAGACGAGGAGGTCGATCCGCGGATGCCGCTCGAGGATGCGCGCCGCGACCGCATCCACGGCAGAGCGGTCGGCCACGTCGCACACCTCGTACTCGGCGTCGATCTCCTGCGCGAACGCCTTCAGCCGCTCCTCGCTGCGCGCGAGCAGGACGCAGCGCCACCCGTCGCGCGAGAGCCGGCGGGCGATTGCCGCCCCGATCCCGCTCGAGCCGCCGGTGAGGACCGCGACGCGCTCGTCTAGCGGCACACGCGGAGGCGGCGGGCGGCGCTGAAGCTGCGGCCCTGGCTGTCGAGCGCGGTCGCCCGGAGCGTGTGCCGGCCGGGCACCGTCCCTGCGCGCCAGTCGGCGACGTAGAGGCTGCCCGGCCCGCTGGTCACCTTCTTGATCAGCTTGTCGCCGTCGAAGAAGCGCACCGACTTCACCCGTGCGGTCGAGCTGGCGGTCACGCCCAGGCGCACGACGCCCTTCACGCAGGCGCCCGCGGTCGGGATCAGCCAGGCGACCGCAGGGCCGTTCACCGCGGTGATCGTGAACGCGCGGAACGTCGTGTTGGGCAGCGGGTTGTTCCCGATGCTCGCGACGTTCTTCGCTTCCTGGTTGTCCGAGGCTTCCATGGCTGCCTTCGTCTTTCCGGGCTTGATGACGGGTGCAGCGGTCGGGAGCGGGAAGAGGGCGAGACCGGAGATCGGATCGAAGGCGGCCGCGCCGACGAGCACGCGGTTGTAGCCGATGACGAGCGAGAACGGGTCGATGCCGGACTGGCTGTCGAGCACGCGTGCGGCGATCAGCGGCCGTCCGGCCGAGACCCGCGTCGTGATCGGCTGGATGACCGGCGGAGTGACGTCGTTCTTCCACATCTTGAGCAGGTACTGGCCGGGGAACTGCTGGCCGGTGAACATGTCCTCGCCCGAATCGACCGCGACCCAGAAGCGCTGCTGGCGCGGGAAGGAGGCGCCGGCGACGCCGAGGTCGGCGTGGAAGTCGAACAGGTAGCTGTTCACGTTGACCGGCGTGCCCGCGTAGCCCTGGACGTCGTTCTGGTCGGGCGAGCCGAGGAACCACGGGTGGATGAGCGAGTTCGGGGAGCGCTCGATGACCGCCACGCCGAGGTTCACGATCGGCGTCTTGACGAGCGTCGTGTACAGCTTCTCCGCCCCCGCCTCGTCCATCGGCGGCTGCTCCGTGTAGCCGGGCGGCGGGCCGAACGCCCACTGCGGGAACTGGTACACGTTTGCGCGCGAGCCGCCCTTGCGCGTGTCCCCGGTCTCCCAGACCTCGAGCGGCTTCGCGCCGGCGCCCTCGAAAGCGGGGCGCGTCACGAGGAACAGGTACGGGATCCGGCGCGTCTCGGCACCCTTTCGCAGGAGGACGAAGCCGTAGTTCTCGCCGGCCTCCGCACCAGGGTTCGCATGGACGATCACCGGGACGGCTGCGGTCCCGCCGGGAGCCAGGTCGACCGAGCCGGGCACCTGGATCGTTGCGCCGGCCGTCGCCGACTGCGGGGCGACCTCCACGTTCCACGTACCGCCTCCGCCGCCCGCGTCGGAGACGACGACCAGCTGTGACTTCTGGACCGGCGCGTGGTTGGCGTCCAGGTCACCGAGCGACACGGAGCTCGGGTCGGTGAAGACGAGCGGGTTGTCCGCCTTGTCCACGTTGATCAGGCCCGCGCCTTCCAGCGTCACCGGCGCCTCCTGCGTCTTGGCCGTGTTCCCCCAGGCGGGGCCGGCCGTCGTCATCAGCGCCGACTTGATCTGCTGCGGCGTCCAGTTGGGATGGAGCTCGATCAGCAGCGCGACGGCGCCGGTGACGTGCGGCGCCGACATGCTCGTCCCGTCGAAGACGGAGAACTGGGAGGGATCGAGCGCCTTGGTGACCGAGGAGAGGATGTCGCCGCCCGGCGCGGACACGTCCGGCTTGAGCTCGTGGCCGAAAGCCGTGGGGCCGGCGGAGGAGAAGAAGGTGACGACTCCGTCACGCTCGGTCTGGATCTGGCGGATCGCGGTGTCGATCCGGATCTCGCCGCGTCCCTGGGGGGTGGCGAGCGCGTCGCGCAGGCGCTGCCCGTCGAGGTCGGAGATCATCCCGGACGGGACGGCCATCTCGACCGGGATCCCGCTCGGCGTGCCCGCGCGGTTGTTGACGAGCACCAGGCCGATCCCGCCGGCTTCCTTCACCCGCTCGGCCTTCGAGACGAAGCTGCAGAAGCCGCGCGAGACGAGGGCGACCGACCCTGCCAGCGAGCCGGCAGGCAACGGGTTGTACGTCCCGTTGGGATCGTCGGGCAGGCCGCACAGGTGCCGGTCGACGGGGTTGCCGTTGCGACCGACGATGGTGCCGATATCGGTCAGCTGCTTCGAGTTGAACGCCCAGTCGTTGGGGATGGCCGGCGCGACGCCACGCTGGAAGGGGACGTCCTGGGGAACGCCCGGGAGGTTCGGCGTCTGCAGCGTCAAGGTGGGAGTGAAGACGTGCTTGTTCGTGACTGCGGCCACCGTGATCGCGTCCGGCGCGGTGCCGGGGCTGCCGTCCGAGCCGAGCCCGAAGTCGTCGCGGTCGTTGCCGGCGGAGATGACCGGGACGACGCCCGCCCGCACGACGTTCGCGACCGTGGGGACCATCGCGTCGTTGGCCGGATCGGTCTGGGAGCCGCCGCCGGAGAAGTTGATGACGTCCATTCCGTCGCGCACGGCTGCCTCGAACGCCTTGATGATCTCCGGCGTGTTCGCGCTCTGCCCGAGCGGCGTGGGGATGGTGAAGACGCGGTACGCGCCGAGCCACGCGTTCGGGGCGACGCCGCTCAGGCCGGTGACCTGCGGATGCTCGGAGCTCGGCGGCGCGGTCGTCCCTTCACGTCCCGCGGCGATGCCGGACACGTGTGTCCCGTGCGGGAAGGCGGGGTCGCCGCCGATCCGGCCCTCACGCCCCGAGTTCGGCCCGGGGAACGCGCGCACGACGATCACCTTCGGTGTCGTCCACTTCTTGCCGCCCTTGGGGAAGCCGGCCGGGAAGTGCATCCCGTCCGGCCGCAGGAACGGGTTCGTCTGGTCGATGCCCGTGTCGACGACGGCGATCTTCACGCCGTCCCCCATCGCTCCGGTGCGGGCGTGCAGCGCATCGGCCGAGATGATCGAGGGGCTCTCGTTCGTGTTCAGCGTGTACGTGAGGGTCGGGTAGACCTTGCTCACGAAGCCGAGCCGGACGAGCTTCGGCAGCTGCCGGTACGGGACGCTCGCGGTGATTCCGTCCAGGAGAATCGTGAAGCGCTCCTGGAGCCGAATGGCCGGGATCGCCTGCTTCAGCTGCGCCGCGGCCGCGTTCTGCAGCTTGGTGAGTCGCGCCAGATAGGCGCGTGACGAGCTCGAGGCGACGTTGAGGCGGTGCTGGGTCACGCTCTTCGCGCTCCGTCCGAAAACCGCCGCGAGCGGCGGCTGCTTCAGGCCGACGATGACGCGGATCCGGCCGCTCGAGTGCCCCGCGGGCACCTCGAGCGTCCCCGCGCGCAGCCGTGGGAGGGTCAGCTCCCCGGAGCTCCGCTTGATCGGCTGGAGAGACGCGAAGGTCGGTGCGGCGACCACGAGCGCCGCAACGACGACAAGTACGAAAACGGAGCGGCGCAAGGCGCTCAGAGTACCTCACTCCTTATAGGGTCCGGGCCGCATGCGGTTCGAAGGAAAGAGGGGACTCGTCCTCGGGGTCGCGAACCGGCGGTCGATCGCGTGGGCGATCGCGAAACGGCTCGCCGACGAGGGGGCCCAGCTCGCGTTCACCTACCAGGGCGAGCGGATCGAGAAGAACGTGCGCGAGCTCGCCGACACCGTCTCGAGCCCGCTCGTGACCGAGTGCGACGTCCGCTCGGACGAGGACGTGGCCCGCGTGCTGGCCGACGTCGGCGGCACGTTCGGCGGCTCGCTCGACCTCCTCGTCCATTCCGTCGCGTTCGCCGCGGCCGAGGATCTCGAGGGACGCTTCACCGACACTCCGCGCGACCGCTTCTGGATGGCGCTCGACGTCAGCGCCTACTCGCTCGTCGCATGCGCACGCGCGGCGGAGCCGCTGATGGAGGCGGCCGGCGGCGGCTCGGTGCTGACCATGACCTACCTGGGCGGGGAGCGCGCGGTGCCGCACTACAACGTCATGGGCGTGGCGAAGGCGGCGCTCGACTCGTCCGTCAAGTACCTGGCCTGGGATCTCGGGCAGAAGAACATCCGCGTGAACGCGATCTCCGCCGGTCCCGTGCGGACGCTCGCCGCGCGCTCGATCGCCGGTTTCCCGACGATGGAGGCGATCGTCGAGGAGCGCGCGCCGCTGCACCGGCCGATCTCGGCCGAGGACGTCGGCGCTGCCGCGGCCTACCTGCTCTCGGAGGAGGCGAGCAACGTGACCGGAACGACGTTGTACGTCGATTCCGGCTACCACGCGATGGGGATGTGATGCAGGAGCTTCGACCGGGGCTCTGGCACTGGGAGGCGCCCCATCCGGAGTGGTCGCCGGAAGAGCATTGGTCCGAGATCGTCTCCTCCTACGCGATCGACGACGGCGAGCAGCTGTTGCTGTTCGATCCGATCACCCCGCCGCCCGAGCTCGAGGAGCTCGCCGCCGACCGCAAGGTCGTGATCGTGCTGACGGCGCCCTGGCACGAGCGCGACGCGCGCGGCCTCGTCCAGCGGCACGGCGCGCCCGTCTACACGCCGCTGCCGGACACGCTCGACGACCTCGTCGAGAAGTTCGGCATCGATGCCGAGCAGTACCCGGGCTGGGTCAGTCCGGACGTGCGCTGGCTCCTGGAAGGGGAGGGCGAGGCGCACCCGTATGCGGCCGGCGATCCGTTGCCGGCCGGGATTCAGGCGTTCCCCGCGCGCGAGCCGAACGAGGTCGTGCTCTGGATCGAGAGCCACAACGCCGTCATCGCCGGCGACACGCTCGCGGACTTCGGCCGCGGATTCGAGATGCCGAGCGAATGGCTGCGCGAGGGCGTGACCCACGCGGGGGTCGCGGAAGGGCTGCAGCCGCTGCTCGACCTCCCGGTGGAGCACGTGCTTCCGACGCACGGCGCGCCGACCGACAAGGCCGCGCTCGAACGCGCGCTCGGCGCGACCTAGGATTTCCGGCATGCACGCAGCTCTCGTCGGCTTCGGCCTGGGTTTCTTCGTCGCGCTCCAGCTCGGCCCGATCTCCCTGTTCCTGATCCGCTCGACGCTTCGGCGCGGCCTCGCGATCGGGCTCTCGATCGGGGCCGGAGTCGCGCTCGTGGACGCGCTGTACGCGTCGCTCGGCGTCGCCGGAGCCGCGCCTCTCGTCTCGATCGGCCCAGTGCGGGTCGTCCTCGGTGTGGTCGGCGGCGCCGTCCTCGTCGTGCTGGGCGCGCGCACCCTCTACAGCGCGTTTCGCGTGCGGACCGGGGGAGAAACCGATGTCGAGCTGTCCAGCCGCCGGCGGGCATTCGCCACCGCCGTCGTCGCCACAGCCTCGAACCCGCTGACGATCGTCTCGTGGGCGGCCATCTTCGCCGGCGCGACCGCAGCGACCGCCGCCGGTTCCGCAGGCGGAGCGGCGCTTCTCGTCTTCGGCGTGGCCCTCGGCAGCGCGACCTGGTTCGTGCTGCTGACGAGCGGAGTCGCCTCTGCGAGACGGGCGCTGGGGACGCGGGCGATGCGAATCGCGGACGTCGTCGCCGGGCTCGGCCTGATCGGCTTCGGCGGCCTGCTCGTCTACCGGGGTGTGGAGCAGTGAAGGTCGTCGTCGTCGGCGGCGGCGTCGCCGGGCTCACGCTCGCACTTGCGCTCCGCCGCGCGGGCGTCGAGGTCGAGGTGCACGAGAAGTTCGATCACCTGCAGGGTCGGACGACCGGCTTCACGGTCTGGTCGTACGCGATCCAGAAGCTCGTCGGGTTCGGCCTCGGCCAGGAGAAGCTCGACCGCATCGGCACCGCGATCGAGGTGACCGAGATCCGCAACCAGGACGGGACGCTGCTCGGCTCGATGCCGGTCGGCGAGGCCTCGCGTGAGCTCGGTGCGCCCAGCTACGACATCAACCGGCGCGACCTGCAGGAGACGATCGTCGACGAGCTCGGGGACATCGTTCACATGGGCTCGGAGGCGACGGGCGTGGAAGCAGACGGCGACGGCGCAACCGTCCTTCTCGCGGACGGCGGGCGCGCGTCGGGCGACCTGGTGGTCGCCGCGGACGGCATCTATTCCGTCCTTCGCGATCACGTCGCCGGCAAGTCGAAGCTGCGCTACTCCGGCTTCGCCGGCTGGAGCGGGCTGATCGAGTTCGAGCACGAGCTGCTCGAGGACGGGCACCACGTCGAGATCTGGGGACGCGGCTCGAAGGCCGGCGTCGCGACGGCCGGCAAGGGCCATGCGCGCTGGTACGTGACCGAGCGAGCGCCCGCGGGACAGAAGGACGTCCGCCGCGACGAGATCTTCGAGCACGTGGAGGGCTGGTACGCGCTGATCCACGACGCGGTCGAGGCGACCGACGAGTCGAAGATCGTGCGCACCGAGGCCTGGGATCTCGATCCGCTCGAGACGTGGGTCAAGGGGCGCGTCGTGCTGCTCGGCGACGCCGCGCACGCGACCACGCCGTTCGCAGCGATGGGAGCATGCATGGCGATCGACGACGCCGACACGCTGAGCGGCCTCCTGACCGGAGGGGAGGCGTTAGAGCCCGCGCTCGAGACCTATCAGGAGCACCGCAAGAAGCAGGCCGAGAAGACCGTCCGCCACGGGCGCTCCATGGGTCACCTGGCTCAGCTGCACAACCCGTTCGCCGTGCACGCGAGGGATGCCATGTTCCAGCACATGCCGGCGGACAAGTGGGTGGAGATAGCCAGGGACATGGCGGCAGGCCGCTAGAGAGCCCGAGCGAGCCGCCGCACCGCTTCGTCCAGCTCGTCGACGCCGGCGGCGGCGTACGACAGGCGGATGAAGCGTCCCGGCGCTTCCGCGGCGAACCACAGCGAGCCGGGGACGAGCCCGACGCCGGCCGCTCTGGCCAGGCGGACGAGCTCGTCGTCGTCCGGAGTCTCGGGCGGTAGCTCCACCCAGAGGGACAGCCCTCCGCGCGGCTTGCAGAACGGCCGCCAGCCCGGAAGATCCCTGGCCAGAGCGGCCATCAGCGCGTCGCGCCGGAGAGCAAGCTCCTTCCGCAGCGTGCGCAGGTGGCGCTGCCACGCCGGGCTAGTGACGATCTCGAGCGCGATCTGCTGGAGCAGCCCGGAGACGAAGAAGTCGTTCACGATCCACGCCGACTGGAGGCGCTCGCGCGCCGGCCCGCGCGCGATCAGCCCGGCGACGCGCAGTCCCGGCGCGGTGGACTTGGTCAGGGAGCGGACGTACACGACGTGGCCGTCCCGGTCGCCCCACACGAGCGGCGGCGGCGCGGGCGGCTCGTAGACGAGGTCGCGCGCGTACTCGTCCTCGACGACGAACGCTCGGTGCTGCGCGGCGAGCTCGTGGATCCGGTCGCGCCGTTCGGCCGCGAGCACCGCCCCGTGCGGGTTCGCGCACGTCGGCTGCAGGATCACGAGCCGGGCGCGCGTGCGGCGGAGCGTCGCCTCGAGGTAGTCGACGCGGATCCCGTCGGGATCGACCGCGACCGGCACCGGGTCCAGTCCTGCCGCACGGGCAGCCGCCAGCGCGCCGAGATAGGTCGGCGACTCGACGATCACGGGATCGCCCGGGCGTCCGAGCGCGCGGCAGACGATCGAAAGCGCCGACTGTCCGCCTGACGTGACGAGGACGTCGTCGGCAGAGGCGTCGTTCCCGAGCTCCCGCGCGAACCACGCGCGCAGGTCGGGCAGCCCGGCAAGCGGGAGCCTCGACCACGACGACGGCTTCCGCGCGGCTCTCGCTCCCGCCGCGGCGAGCAGGCCGGCCGGCAGCAGAGACGGTCCGGGGAACCCTCCGGCGAGCGAGATCACGCCCTCCTCGGGGATGGCGAGCACCCGGTCGAGGCCGCCGGCGTCGACCCCGCGGCCGCCGAGCGTGATCGCCTGCCAGCCGTAGTCGACCGGCTCGCGTTCCTCCGTCCTACGTTCGGCCACGAAGGTTCCGCGTCCGGGATAGGCGACGACCATGCCCTCGGCCGCGACGCGGGCGAGCGCCCGCTGCACCGTCACCGGGCTCGCGCGGTGCTCGGCGGACAGATCGCGGACCGAGGGCAGGCGCGTCCCGGGTTTCGCCCGCGCCGCCCGCCGGCGGAGGTCGGCGGCGACTCGCTCGTCCGCGCTCACTGCCACAGCTGTTATCCTAACCTGTGGAGATAGCGAGTAGCGTTACTCGTGCAAGGCGAGTCACGGCTCAGCGACCGGCGCTGGTCGGTCTGCTGCTCGGAGGCATCGGTGTCGCTCTCTTCTCGGGCACGTTTCCCGCGACGAAGTTCGCGCTTCGCGACCTCAGCCCCTGGTTCATCACGTTCGGCCGCGGAGCCGTTGCCGCGGCGCTCGCCGCGATCGCGCTCGTCGTTCTGCGCAGTCGGCGTCCGCAGGGCGGCGACCTTGCGAGGCTCGTCCTCTCGGCGCTCTCCGTCGTCGTCGCGACCCCGCTTCTGATCGCGTTCTCGCTGCAGCACACGCCGGCGTCGCATATCGCGGTCGTCTTCGCGCTGCAGCCTGCGGTGACGGCGGCGGTCGCCGTCCTGCGGAGCGGGGAGCGGCCGGGGCTGCTCTTCTGGGCCGCTGCGCTCGCCGGCGTCGGGATCGTCACCGCGTTCGAGCTCAGCCAGTCGCACGGCGGTCTCTCGGCCGCCGACGGTTACGTCCTGCTCGCCGTGGTCGTGTGCGCCGTCGGCTACGTGGAGGGCGCGCTCGTCGCACGCTCGATCGGCGGCCTCGAGACGATCTGCTGGTCGTTGCTCGTGACGTTGCCCCTGACGTTGCCCGGTGTCCTGCTCACGGCTCCGCACGACATGCCGTCGGCGGACGCGCTCGCCGGCTTCCTCTACGTCGCGATCTTCGCGATGTTCTTCGGCTTCGTCTTCTGGTACGCAGGGCTCGCTCGCGGGATCGCGCGCGTCAGCCAGATGCAGCTCCTGCAGCCGCTCCTCACGCTCGCGATCACCGCGCTCTTGCTGGGCGAGCACATCGGCTGGGTGACGGCGCTCGCCGCGCTCGGCGTCATCGCGAGCGTCGCAGTGACGCAGGTCGCTCGGGTCAGCGGCGGACGAACATCTGGACGTCTCCGCCCACGGCCAGCGGCTTCCAGCCATGCCTCAGGAGACCGCGCACCGCCGGCCGCAGACATTCCGGCTTGATCGGGACGTCCCCCTCGAACAGCCCGTGATGCACCGCGACATAGCGCACGCCCAGCCTGTCCAGCGCCTTCGGATGAACGCTCCAGTCGCCGCAGTTGAGCGGACGCAGCCGCCTGGCCGTGTCGTCGGCGGATTTCGGGGCGACCGTCGAATACCCACCGGGCCGTTCGCGGGAAGCCTGCATGTCGTAGTAGAGGTAGACGCTCCCTTCGCTGCGGCCGGGGAGGAAGACCGGAAGCTCGGCCAGCCGCCCGGCCGGCGCACCGCGCAGCGCCGCGTAGGCCTGGTTGTTCGGGTCGTCCTCGAGCCCCTGGTACAGGCGGACGTGCAGGTCGAAGAAGAGCGCGACGATCACCACCGCCGGGACGATCACGCGCGAGGGCACCTTCGAGACCGCAAAGGCCACGAGCGCGGCGATGCAGAGGACGGCGACCGGCATCAGCCGCTCCGGTACGCGCGGAAACCGCAGCGGCGGGAAGTGCCGCCAGAGCGTGGAGTAGAGCGGCAGGTTGGTTCCCAGCGCGAGCAGGACGGGGACGAGGGCGCCGATTCCGAGGACGATCGACAGCGCGTAGCGCCGCGTCCAGATGAGCACGGCGAAGCCTGCGATCGCGAGCAGGGGCGTGAGCCAGCCCAGGAAGACGAAGCTCTCGAGGCCGCTGCGCACGTGGCGCGTGACGAAGTCGAGGCCCGACGCCGAGTACTGCGCGACCTCTGCCAGGCTGCGCCCGCCTCCCGTGATCGAGCCGGGGATCGTCAGCGTCGCGACCAGGATGCCGGCGCCGATTCCGGCCACTCCGGCGACGATTCCCGCGACCATCCGGTGCGGCGTGCGATAGGCGCGGAGAACGACGTAGAGCAGGAAGAACGGCACTCCCGCCAGCGCGAGATGGACGTCGGAGAAGGGGATCGACGCCAGCGCCGCTCCCGATAGAACGGCCCACCAGCGGCTCCCCTTCAACGACCGCTCGAAGGCGTACAGCGCCAGCGGTAAGAGGATCGAGATCGGGCCCCGGAAGTGGCCCGTGCTCTGCGCCACGCGGTACGGCCCGAGCGCGAACGCGAGGCCGCCGACCAGCGCGGCTCCCCGTCCCAGCCCCAGCCGGCGCAGCCAGGCGAGCGTGAAGAGCCCGGCGGCCACGTACGAGAAGAGGATGAAGAGGTTCCAGGCGACCACAGGCCCGAAGGCCGCCTCGGCGGGCCAGTACGGAAGCCCGAACGGCCAGCCCCCGAAGTTGAGCCGCGGGCTGGCCTCGGGCTGGAACGAGTACGGGTCGATCCACGGCGCGGCGCCGTTCTCGATCTGGTGCCCGACGAGCCAGAGGTGGTAGTTCGCCTGGAGGTAGTCGCCCGGGACGACCTGCCCGTGACCCGAGCGGTGGAAGTGCCCGAGGAAGCGCGAGTCGGCGTTCTGGATCGCCGGCCACGTGGCGACGACGGCCGCGGCCAGGTAGAGCGCGGATGCGAGCGCTACAAAGCCCGCGCGGCCGCGATCAATGCGTCGAAATCGGGGAGCTCGGAGTCGTCGTACCGCCATCGGCCCCGGACCGTACCGTCCTGCCCGATCAGAAAGGCCGTCCGCTGCGGCACGCCTTGCATCCCGCGGAACTCGCGGGCGACGCCGAATCCCTCGGTCGCGTCTCCGTTCCAGTCGGAGAGCAGCGGGAAATCGAGGTCGAGCGCCTGCTTCCAGGCGATGTGCGTCCAGGGCGAGTCGCGCGAGATCCCGAACGCGCGGACGCCGGCCTCCTCCAGCTCCGCTCTCCTGTCACGCAGGAGCTCCATCTCGCTCGTTCAGGTCGAGGACCAGTCGAAGAGGTAGAAGAGGAGCAGGATCGGGCCGTCGGCGACGAGCTCGCGCAGCGTCGCCGGCTCGCGGCTCTCCAGCCAGACGGTTGCCTCCGGGAGCTCCATGCGAGGACCCTAACCCGTCGGACAGCACCAGCCCGCGTTCGGGACGGTCGGGAAGGCGCCGAGCTGCCGCGCGATGTCGCCGACGATGCGCTGCCTCCCGTCCGGCGTCACGAACATGAACGCGTCGGCGCTCTGCCAGCCGGCGAGCAGCCACTTGCCGTCCGGCGACCACGCGAGCGTTCCGAACCGGCCGTCCGCGTTGAAGACGGTGCGGGCCGCCGCGCCGGGCGCGTCCCCGTTGCGGAGCTGCACTGCGCTTTGCTGGGGGAAGCGCAGGAGGATCGCGATCTGATGGCTGCCGGGCTCGAACGCGGCTGCGACCGCGTCGGCGGGGAGGACGGCGCGGCCGATCCGCTGCCCGCGTTCGCCGCCGAACACGATCAGCGAGCGGCGGGTGAGCGCGAGGAGACGCGCGCCGTCGTCCGACCACGCGAGCCCGGTCACCTTCGGCAGTCGCAGCGAGTGCCAGAGCAGCTTTCCGCTTTCGGTGTCGACGACGCGGATTCGTCCCGCGCCGCCCACGTAGGCGAGGTCGAAACCGCCGGGCTTCCACGCCGGAGCCGCCGGGTCGACGTCGGCGTCGAGCAGGCGGTCCTCGGTGCCGTCCCCGGCGACGAGCCGGAGCGTCTTTCCGCGGAGGTATGCGATCCGGGTCGACCCCGAGATCTCAGGCGACCAGCGCGGAGACGACAGGCTGCCGGAGCGGGCCAGCGACCAGCGGACGGTTCCGTTCGGTTGCAGAGCCACGACCTCGTGGGGGCCGAGGGCGGTCACGAAGAGCCCCCGGGGAGACCAGGACGCGTCGCGATAGTTGCCGAGCAGCCGGCGCGCGCCGCCGGGCCGGATGACCCACGGCCCACGGGCGGTGTTCACCAGGAGCCTGCCCCCGGTGGGGAGGGAGAAGAGCGCCTGCCTGTATGTGACGACCTTCTTCTCCTTCGTCCGTCCGACCGCGTCGCGGATCGCGTTCAGCACCGGTGGGTTCACGATCGCCGCAATCAGCGCGAGCACCGCTGCGAGAACGAGGAGCGGGCGCACGACCTGAGGGCGCCGTTCGGCCGGTTCACGTTCGTCGAAATCCGCGCGCACGAGCGCCCATGCCCGCCGCTCGGCCCCGATCTCGTCGGGCGGGTGGATGCGCCGGAGCGCGCGGCGGAGGTCGGCGTCATTCATCGTCGTCCTCCGGAAGCTCGTCGCGGAGCCGGTCGAGGCCGCGTCGCAGCCGCGAGTTCACCGTCCCGCGCGGGAGCTCGAGCAGCTGCGCGATCTCGCCGGGCGTGTACTCGAGCAGGTGGCGCAGGACGATCACCGCGCGGTGCTCTGGGGGAAGCGCGGCGAGCGCCCGCGCCACGGGCTCGGACAGCGGGTCGGTCGGCAGCGCCGGCGGCGCGGAATGCTCGGCGAGCGAGTCGCCTCCGACCTCGGCGCGCAGGGTGCGCGCCCGCGCCCAGTCGATCGCGCGGTTGACCACGATCCGGTGCAGCCACGGCCCGAACGGCCGGCGCCGATCGAAGCGGTCGAGCGCCCGGATTGCGGCGAGAAAAGCCTCCTGGGCGATGTCCTCAGCGGCCGCCGCATCCTGGACGACCAGATAGGCGGCGCGATGCGCGCGAGGCCAGTGCTCGCGAAACAGCGCCTCCAGGTCCGGGACGGAGCCGGCCTGCGCCCCGCGCACCCAGGAGGCTTCTCGACCCCAGAGCCCCGCCATTGCGCGCCGACTATACGAACGCCGTGAGGTTTTTGGTCCATGCGCGGATATACGGCTGTGATGGCAGTTCGAGTCCGGCGGGACCTCTCGGCTCGTTCGCGGCGTATGGGGAGCGTGCCCCGCGTCGTCGTAATCTGCATCGTCGCGCTCGCCGCAGCCGGGGGCGCGTGGGCTGCCCTGCCGGGGATGGGAACCGCTCGGTCGGTCGAATCCACCGACGGAAAGCTCGTGTATCACGCGGTCGCGAAGAAGGGACGCACGACCGTCGACCTCGTCCGTGCCGGGCGCAAGGTCGAGTCGGCGAAGCTCGACGGCACCTTCGGGTTCCCCGCGCCGACGAACACGGGACGGGGCGAGGGGCTGTCGCACGATGGTCGGACGCTCGTCCTCGCCGGCGCCGGATCGTTCGGCCGGTTCGCCGTCGTCGACGCCCGGACGCTCGAAGCGCGCCGCATGATCCGGCTGCGCGGGCAGTACACCTACGACGCGCTCTCGCCGAACGCCTCGACGCTCTACCTGATCCAGCACACGGCGAACGGCCCTGTCGACCGCTACTACGTGCGCGCCTATGACCTGACTAGGGGGCGGCTGCTCAAGCAGATCATCTTCGACACCCGGGAGAAGTCGAGCCTGATGACCGGCGCCGCGATCACACGCGCGACCGGCCCGAGCGGCCGCTGGGTGTACACGCTCTATGGCCGGCAGAACGGAACGCTCTTCGTGCATGCGCTCGACACGGTCGACCGGCACGCCGTCTGCATCGATCTCCCGCGTGTTGCCCCGAAGGCGGTCTGGAGCGTGGGGATGAAGCTGGCCCCTGGCCGCCTCACCATCCGGAACGGTACGACGAAGTTCGCCGTCATCGACATCCGCACCCTTCGCATCCGCTCCTGAACGGGCGTAGGGTCGCCCCACTGCGACCCGGGCTACTGAGCCGCTGACGCACCCGCCTCGGTCGCGTCCGAGATCTCGCGGACGACCTCGACGATGTCCCGGTTCGCGTTCCACACGCGGCGCTGCCGGTCGGCGCCGTTGCCGCGCGAGAGGATCTCGCGGATTCCCTCGAGCTCCCGCTCGGACCCGAGCTCACGAGCGTGCGGCTCGAGGTCGCGCAGGTTGCGCCGGACCAGCTGGGAGACGGGGACTCGGTTGCGCCTTCCCGTCGCGAGGTCCATCACCGGCGCTTCGAGCCCGTAGCGGGCGGCGAGCCACTTGTTCTCGGTCGTGAGGATCCGGTGGTACGAGGGGATCTCGAGCCCCTCGTCGAAGCGCTCGGAGTAGAGCTTGACCAGCGCCTGGCAGTACGCCGCGATCGCGACGGCGTCCTCGACCCGGGCGACGGCGTCGCAGATCCGGATCTCCACCGTCCCCAGACGTGGGTGCAGCCGGACGTCCCACCAGATGTGCGTGTAGTCGGCGATGCACCCCGTGCGCTCGAGGTGCCCGACCACCTCCGCGTAATCCGCGTAGTCGGCGAAGCGCGGAGGAGGGCCCGAGCGCGGGAACGCGGCAAAAACCATCTGGCGGCTCGAGGAGAGCCCAGTCGGCTCCCCCCGCCAGAACGGCGAGCTCGCGGACAGCGCGAGCAGGCAGCCGAGCTCGTTCAACAGCCCGTTCACGATCTGAATGGCCTTTTCGGGGCCGTCCACGGCGACGTGCACGTGCATGCCGAAGATCAGCTCGCGCCGGGCGATGTACTGGAGCTGGTCGACGAGGTTGCGGTAGCGGTCGCGGGCCGTGATGCGCTGCCGCTCGAAGAGGCTGAAGGGGTGCGTGCCCGCCGATCCCACGCGCATGCCCCTGCCGCCGGCGACGTCGCAAACGGTGCGGCGCAGCGCGCGCAGCGCGTCCTCCGCCTCGCCGACGTTGCGGCAGACAGGCGTCGCGATCTCCACCGTCGACTGCATGAGCTCGGGATTGATGCGGTCCTCGTGCTCGTGCCCGAGCAGGTCGGCCAGGACGGTGTCGATGTGCTGGACGAGGTCGAACGTCTCGCCGTCGAGGAGCATGTACTCCTCCTCGACCCCGAGCGTGTACGGGTCGCCAGTCCCAAACTTGTGGTCGACGACGCTTCCGGGGTGGAGGATGCCCTCGACGCCGGTGATCGAAGGCGGGTATGCCTGGTTCGTCACGTGCGGACCGTAGCGCGATCCGCGCCTCCGAGGAAGCGCGTCAGCAGCCAGACGAGCGGAATCCCGAGGATCACAGTCGCCGCGAGCTTGGCCACGATCTGGCCGTCGATGAACGCCAGCGAGCCGAACGCGATCGAGAGGAAAACGAGGCTGTCGAGGGGGACCGACACCAGGTTCGTGCCGACCACGCGCACGGGATCCGGCACCCGTCCGCGCAGCCACGCACCCAGCCCGTTGTCGATGCTCTCGGAGACGATGAACGCCGCGAGGCTGGCCAGGACGATCCGCCACGTCCCCGCCAGGAAGCCGAACCCGCTCGGCACGGCGGCCGGCATGGCGTCGACGACGGCGATCCAGATGGCGAGGATGGCCGAGGCGGCGAATCCCATCGCGATCATCACCTGGGCGTTCCGCCAGCCGTCGCGCCGCGTCGGCGCGGTGTGATGCGCGACCTCGATCAGCGCGAGGGCGAGCCCGATCAGGTACGTGCCGCCCGGCGCCGCCAGGTCGCTGAACGGCAGCTCGACGATCTTGTTCGCCCCGATCTGCGCGGAGAGGACGACCCCGACGTACAGGCCCGTCAGGATCGCGAGCTGTCTGTTCACGGAATGACTGCGTCGGCTTCGATCTCGACCAGGTAGGCCGGGTCGAGCAGCCCCGTGATCACCAGCATCGCGCTCGCCGGCTTGATCTCGCCGAAGACCTCGCCGTGCGCGCGGCCGGCCCCCTCCCAGTGCTCCACGGCGGTGATGTACACGCGCGTGCGCACGACGTGCTCGGGTCGGGCGCCGAGCTCGGCGAGCGCAGCGACGATGATCTCGAGACAGCGGCGCGTCTGCGCGTACGCGTCGGGTGGGGGCGGTTCGCCGTCCGGCATGACGGGAGCGGTTCCGGACACGTGGATGTGGTTTCCGACGCGGACGGCGCGCGAGTAGCCGACCGAGTCCGCCCACGGAGAGACGGCCGGGACGACCTGCCGCTCGGTCACGACAGTCGCTCCGCCAGGTACTTGACCGCCTGCGGGTAGCGGTACTCGATCGCCATGTGCGTGGCGTCGAAGAGCTCGAAGAAGACATCGGTGACGCCGATCTGCTCGAGCTCGCGGCGGAAGGCCTCGGCGCCGAGGTCGAGGTAGAACTCGTCGCGCTTGCCGGCGTCGATGTAGATCGCCTTCAGCGAGCGGAGGGCGTCCGCGTAGCGCGGGACCATCCGCACCGGATCCCATGCGAGCCAGCGCTCCCAGACGTCCGGCTGCAGCTCGCCCGTCGCCGGGTCGAACGGCAGCGTGACCGATCCGTCTTCCTCGGCCGAGTAGCAGGCGGCCATTGCGTAGGTGTTGACGAGGTGGAAGTCGCTCTTCCTCGAGAAGGCGGGGCGGGAGCGGAAGTCCTCCCAGAACACGTCGTACGAGCCGCTGTAGTCGTCGCGCAGGGCACGCGTGTCGTCGCTGAACTCGCCCTGGTAGCAGACCTCGAACAGGGCGTCCCCCGCATGTGTCGCCATCCCGCCGAAGAGGTCCGGCCGCAGCATCGGCGTGACCATTGCGCCGTAGCCGCCGCTCGACTTGCCTGCGATCCCGCGGTGCTCGGCTCCGTCGAGCGTGCGGTAGTTCGCGTCCACCCACGGCACGACCTCCTCACACAGGTACGTGTGGTAGCGGCCGGTGCCCGGTGAGTCGAGGAACTGGCTGCCGCCGAGCGCCGTCCAGCAGTCGACGTAGACGAGGATGCAGGGTGGACAGTCCCCGCTCGCGAGGAGCTCGTCGGCGAGCTCGGGGAAGTTCTTCCGCAGCGCGAACCGGTTCCGCCACATGTCGATCTGCCCGGTCATCCCCTGGATGACGTAGATGCTGGGGTAGCGCCGGTCCGCGGTGTTGTCGTAGCCGGGCGGGACGTAGACCCAGAGCGGCCGCTCGTGCGGATCGCCGAGCGGATTGCCTTTCAGCACTTCGCTCGTGAAGACGTGCTCGTCGAGCCGGCCTTGGAAGTCGTGTGACCAGGGCTCCATCGGGCTCGTAGTATCGCGGCGGTGGACGCTCTGCGTCAGATCGAGGACTGGGGAGCCGCGCACGCGGCCGCGGCCGCCGTGCGGCCCGGCGAGGTCGTCGCGCGGCACGGGGACGAGGAGCACGTTTTCCGCTGGGCGTCGGTCACGAAGCCGGTCACGGCGCTCGCCGTGCTGGTCGCCGCGGAGGAGGGGACGGTCGACCTGGACGAGCCGGCCGGGCCGCCCGGGTCGACGGTCCGCCATCTGCTCGCCCATGCGTCCGGGCTTCCCTTCACCGGCGCGTCGCCGATCGCGCGGCCGGGCGATCGGCGCATCTACTCGAACACCGGTTTCGAGGTGCTGGCCGAGCACCTCGGTGAGCGCGCCGGCATGCCGTTCGCGGAGTACCTGGCTGCGGCGGTCCTCGCGCCGCTGGAGATGGGATCCGAGCTGCGCGGTTCCCCTGCGGCCGATCTCTTCGGGACGCTCGGCGATCTGATGCTCTTCGCGTCCGAGCTGCTGGACCCCGGCCTCGTCGCGCCCGAGACCCTCGCCGAGGCGACGACGGTCGCCTTTCCCGGCCTCGCCGGCGTCCTCCCCGACTTCGGCCGCTTCGAGCCGAACGACTGGGGCCTCGGCTTCGAGCTCAGGGACGGGAAGGAGCCGCACTGGACGGGCTCCCGAAACTCACCGGGCACGTTCGGCCACTTCGGCGGCTCGGGGACGTTCCTGTGGGTCGATCCCGAGCCCCGGATCGCGCTGGCCTGCCTGACCGACCGGGAGTTCGGCGAGTGGGCGAAGGAGGCATGGCCACCCATCTCCGACGCCGTCCTGTCGTACGCGGTATAAAGCCGCGCCGTGGTTCGCCTCGTCCCGGAACGAACGCTGTTCTTCGACCTCTACGGCCAGGCGGCCGAAAACGTGGTCGCGATCGCCGACCTCCTGGTCAAGCTCCTCGACCGCTTCCCCGAGAGCGATGGCCTCAGCCGCGACATCAAGGAGCTCGAGCATCACGGCGACCGGCTCACGCACGAGATCGTCTCCCTCCTCAACAAGACCTTCGTCACGCCTTTCGATCGCGACGACATGTTCCGGCTGGCGGGAGCGCTCGACGACGTGTGTGATCACATCGACGAGGCGGCCGGCAACGTCCTCAGCTATGGGATCAGCGCTATCCGGCCCCAGGCGCGTGCGCAGGCCGAGGTGATCCACCGCTCGGCGACCAAGCTGGAGGCCGCCGTCGGCTGCCTGCACGGGTTCAAGGACGCCGGCCGGCAGCTGGACGAGCTGCGCGAGCTCGAGGACGAGGGCGACCGGCTGAACCGCGAGGCCGTCTCCGAGCTCTTCCGGACGACCGACGATGCGATCGAGATCATCCGCTGGAAGGACATCCACGAGCAGCTCGAGGAGGCGGTCGACGCCTGCGAGAACGCGGCTGACGTTCTCGAAGCGATCTTCGTCAAGAACCGTTGAGCGACATCCTCCTCGTCGTCGTCGTGGTGGTCGCCCTCCTCTTCGACTTCACGAACGGCTTCCACGATACGGCGAACGCGGTCGCGACCTCCGTCTCGACTCGCGCGCTGACTCCGCGGATGGCCGTGCTGATCGCAGCGCTGGCGAACCTCGCCGGCGCATTCGTGACGACCGCGGTCGCGAAGACGGTGGGAAAGGGGATCATCGACGCGGGCCTGGCGACGGAGAAAACGGTTCTGGCGGCCCTGATCGGAGCGATCGTCTGGAACCTGATCACCTGGTGGCTCGGGTTACCGTCGAGCTCGTCGCACGCGCTCATCGGCGGGCTGATCGGCGCCGCACTGGTCCAGTCGGGCTCCGAGGGCGTCGAGTGGCACAGCATCCTGCACAGCGTGGTGCTGCCCGGGATCTTTGCTCCGATCATCGCGTTCGCCGCCGCGTTCGCTCTGCTGCTCGCGCTCCTGTGGCTCTTCTTCAGGGTCACCGTCGGAGCTGCGAACCGAGGCTTCCGGCTCGGCCAGCTCGGTACGGGTACGTGGGTCGCGTTCACGCACGGCGCGAACGATGCGCAGAAGACGATGGGCGTGATCGCGCTGGCGCTGTTCGCCAACGGGACGATCGACCACTTCTACGTCCCGACCTGGGTCAAGGTCTCCGCCGGCCTCGCGATCGCCGCCGGGACCTACGTGGGCGGCTGGCGGATCATGCGAACACTGGGGCAGCGGATCTTCGACATGGAGCCGGCCAGCGGCTTCGCCGCGCAGGCGACGGCCGGCACGACTATCTACATCGCCACTCACTTCGGCTATCCGCTCTCGACCACGCAGGTGATCTCCGGCGCCGTTGTGGGTGCCGGCGCGACCCGGCGGTTCTCGGCAGTGCGGTGGGGCGTGGCCGGGAACATCGTGGTGGCGTGGATCCTGACCATCCCGGCCGCCGCGCTCGTCGCTGCCGCCTGCTACTTCCCGGTGAACTGGATCTTCTGAGCCCGACTTGACACGTATCGACGTTGGTCGATATATTGACCGGTGTCGATGCGAGAACTGGATCTCATTTCGTGCTGCCGGCCGCTCGGCGCACCGGCGCTCTCCGACGAGGAGGCCGACTCGGCCGCGGCGCTCTTCCGCGCATTGGCCGACCCCGCCCGCGTGAAGATCCTCAATCTCCTGGCCACCACCGAGGACCCAGTGTGCGCCTGCGAGTTCGAGCCGGCTCTCGGCCTCTCGCAACCGACCGTCAGCCACCACTTGAAGAAGCTGACCGACGCCGGGCTGCTCGAGCGCGAACAGCGCGGCAAGTGGGCGTACTTCTCTCTCAAGCCTGAGGCGACCTCGCAGTTGGAGCGCCTCGTTCGAATAACGGAGGTTGTGTGATGAACACCGCAGACACATTGCGTGAGCAGGTGCGCGAGCGCTACGCCGAGGCCGCCCGCGCGGCGGCCGGCGAGGGCTCGGGCTGCGGCAGCGGTTCCTGCTGCGAGGACGGAAACCCCGGCGACTTCGGAGAGGCGCTCTATAGCGCGGAACAGCGGGGGGAACTTCCCGACGCCGCCGTGCTCGCGTCGCTCGGCTGCGGAAACCCGACCGCGGTCGCCGAGTTGAACGAGGGCGAGACCGTGCTCGACCTGGGCTCGGGCGGCGGGATCGACGTCATCCTCTCCGCCAAGCGGGTCGGGCCAACCGGCGTCGCGTACGGCCTCGACATGACCGACGAAATGCTCGCCCTGGCGCGCCGAAATGCCGCCGAAGCCGGCGTGAGCAACGTCCACTTCCTCAAGGGCGTGATCGAGCAGATTCCGCTCCCCGCCGGTTCGATCGACGTCGTCATCTCGAACTGCGTGATCAACCTCTCGGTCGACAAGGCGGCAGTGCTGACGGAGATCGCGCGCGTGCTGAAGCCGGGCGGCCGGATGGGAGTCAGCGACGTCGTCGCCGAGGATCACCTGACGAGCGACCAGCGAGCCGAGCGCGGGAGCTATGTCGGCTGCATCGCCGGCGCGCTTTCCCGCTCGGAGTACGTGGACGGCCTCGAGGCCGCCGGGTTCGAGGACGTCTCCGTGGAGTTCACGCACGAGGTCGCCGACGGGATGCACGGCGCGATCGTGCAGGCGACGAAGACGCGCCGGCCGGAGACAAGGGGGCTCCCGGTCGTCCAGCCGGCCGAGCGCGCCGGCTGCTGCTGACCGACGGCCATGTCCAACCCCGAAGTGCTGTTCGTCTGTGTGCACAACGCCGGGCGGAGCCAGATGGCCGCAGGGCTCGTCAAGCTCCGCTCCTGCGGGCAGGTGCACGTCCGCTCGGCCGGAAGCGCGCCGGCAGATGAGCTCAACCCGGCGGTCGTCGAGGCGATGGCGGAGCTGGGCGTGGACCTGTGCGGCGAGCTCCCGAAGCGGCTCACGGACGAGTTCGTCCGCGCGGCGGACGTCGTGATCACGATGGGTTGCGGCGACGCGTGCCCGATCTACCCGGGCAAGCGCTACGAGGACTGGGAGCTCGAGGACCCAGCCGGCAAGGACCTGGCGACCGTCCGCCGCATCCGAGACGAGATCGACGAGCGCGTCCAGCGGCTCGTGACCGAGCTCACGGCTGCATGACGACCGCGCGTCGGCTCGGCGCCGAGGCGATCGGCACGTTCATGCTCGTCTTCGCCGGCGCGGGCGCGATCATGGTCGACGCGAAGACTCACGCCCTCGGTCACGTCGGGGTGGCAATCACCTTCGGCCTCGTGATCATGGCCGGGATCTACGCCGTCGGGCACATCTCAGGCGCCCACTTCAACCCGGCGGTGACCTTCGGATTCGTTCTTGCCCGGCACTTTCCACCGAGACGGGCGCTCGGCTACTGGTCCGCCCAGCTGCTCGGAGCGATTGCCGCCGCGGCGGTCTTGCGCGGATCGCTCGGAAACATCGCTCATGTCGGTGGCACCTTCCCCTCCGGCTCGGACGCGCAGTCGTTCTTGTGGGAGCTCGTGATGACCGCGTTCCTCATGTTCGTGATCATGGCCGTGGCCACCGACACGCGTGCGGTCGGCGAGGCCGCCGCGATCGCGATCGGCGGGACGATCGGGCTCGCTGCGATGTTCGGAGGGCCGATCTCCGGGGCGTCCTTGAATCCGGCGAGATCGCTCGGGCCCGCGGTCGTCTCGGGCGACTTGCACGCGATCTGGATCTACATCGTCGCGCCGCTCGCCGGCGCGACGATCGGCGGGCTGCTGTATCAGCTCGTCCGCGGGCGCACGCTCGACACTCAGGAGTGAATCTTCGCGATCGTGTTCTCGCCGGCCGTGATGAAGGCGTCCGGTAGCGGAGCAAACCGGTACTGCGCGCCGAGGGTCTGCCCGTCGCCGAGCGCGTAGCGCAGGAACGGCTTCAGGACGGACGCATTCGACGTGCTCTCAGGGACGAGCGCGTACGTGAAGGTCGAGATCGGATACGCCTCGGGCTCCGAGGCCGGGGGATCGGTGATCGTGATCGTGTTGTCCGGTGGGACGGATGTGACGGTCTTCGCGGCCGCCTCGATGCTCGGGATGTCCGGCTTCGAGAAGTTCCCCGCCGCGTTCTGGACCGACGCGTAGCTCAACTTGCCCTGCACGGCGTACGCGATCGCGATGTAGCCGATCGCTCCGTCCGTGCGCGAGATCGTTGCGGTCACGCCGGAATTCCCGCGCGCGCCCGAGCCGGCCGCGAAGTCGACCCGTGTGCCGGCGCCGACCTTCGTCTTCCACTTCGGGCTGACCTTCGACAGGAAGTCGGTGAACGCATACGTGTCGCCGCTCGCGTCGATGCGGAAGACAGGTGCGATCAGCGTCGCAGGGAGCTGCGCACCCGGGTTCAGCTTCGCGATCGCGGGGTCGTTCCACTTCGTGATCGTCCCGAGGTAGATGCCGGCGAGGACCGGCCCGCTCAGCTTGAGACCGGAAGGAGCGCCCTTCACGTTGTAGGAGAGGGCGGTCGCGGACAGGGCCCAGGGAACCTGGAGGACGTCCTTTGCCGCGTTCGTCTGGTAGGCGGTCAGCGGCGCATCGCTCGCTCCGAAGTCGACGTCCCGCTGAGTGATCGCCTGGATCCCGGCACCACTCCCGACGGCGTTGTACGCGATGGACACGCCCGTCCGTTTCTCGTAGTCGACGGCCCAGGCGGAGACGAGCGGTGCGAGCAGCGAGCTGCCGGCGCCGCTCAGAGACTTCTGCGTCGTTCCGCCTCCGCCGCCTCCGCAGCCGGGCGCGGCGACGAGGACCAGCACACAGCCGAGCGCAAGGCGCCTTCCCACGAGGACGCTAGGGCCCCTGCGAGGGGTGCGAGGCGTCCGTGAACTCGCGGAACTCGCCGGTGACGAGATACGCGACCTGCTCGCCGATGTCGACGGCGTGATCGCCGATCCGCTCGAGGCAGCGTGATACCAGCAGCATGCGCAGTCCCCACTCGAGCTCGGACTCGGGACCGAGCTCCAGCACCTGCCGGACGACGCGCCGGTTGGCGCGGTCGATGAGCTCGTCGAGCTCGACGAGCGAGGATGCGTCTTCGACGTCGCGGTTGACGAAGGAATCGAGCGCGATCTTGATCATCTCCTCGGCGCGTGAGCCCATCTCCTCGAAGGCCTGGATCATGCGCGGCTCGGTCTCGAGCCCCGCCACGAGCTTCGTCAGCTTCGCGATCGTGACGCAGTAATCCGCCATCCGCTCGAGATGGAGGTTCGTGTGCAGCATCGCGAGGACGAGGCGGAGATCGACCGCGACCGGCGTCTGGCGCGCGAGGAGCGCCTCGATGCCCTGTTCGACCTGGAGATAGCGCCGGTCGACCTCGTCATCGAAGGTGATGACCTCGTCCGCCAGCTCGGCGTCCGCTTCGCGCAGCGCGTTGAGCGACCCGCGGAGGGCGCGCAGGACGAGCTCGCCTTCCTCCAGCAGGCTCGCCTGGAGGGTGTCGAGATCCTCCTGGAGCGTGACTCTCATCCGAACCGTCCCGTGACGTAGTCCTCAGTCCGCTTGTCCGCGGGCTGCGTGAAGATCTTGTCCGTCTGGTCGTACTCGACCAGGATGCCCGTTCGAGACTTGTCCTCCAGCACCTGGAGCCCGAAGAACGCCGTCATGTCGGCCACGCGGGCGGCCTGCTGCATGTTGTGCGTGACGACGACGATCGTGTACTCGTTCTTGAGCTCGTGCATCAGGTCCTCGATGCGCGCTGTCGCGATCGGGTCGAGCGCGGATGCCGGCTCGTCCATCAGCAGCACCTCCGGCTCGACGGCGAGGGCGCGCGCGATGCAGAGCCGCTGCTGCTGGCCGCCGGAAAGGCCGAGCGCGCTCTTCTTCAGCCGGTGCCGCACGTCGTCCCACAGGGCGGCCTGCTCGAGCGCGTGCTGCACGCGGTCGTCGAGCTTGTCCTTCATGCCGAGGACGCGCAATCCCCACGCGACGTTGTCGTAGATCGACTTGGGGAACGGGTTCGGCTTCTGGAAGACCATCCCGATGCGCCGCCGCACCTGCACCGGGTCGACCTTGGGCGCGTACAGGTCGACGCCGTGGTAGAGGACCTCTCCGTCGACCTTCGCGCTCGGGACGAGGTCGTTCATACGGTTGAGCGTGCGAATGAAGGTGCTCTTTCCGCAGCCCGACGGGCCGATGATGGCAGTGACCATGTTCCGGTAGATCTCCAGGGAGACGTCCTTGATCGCAGGCGTCTTCCCGTACGAGACCGACAGGTTCTGGATGTCGAAGACCGTCTCCCGCAGGGTCTGCGACCGGGGTCGCTCGCGCCGCTGAGCGATCTCGATGGGGGCCACGTTCACCATCGTATCCGCCTGTGTGATGGGATCCTCCTGGGTCATTGCGTGAGCTTGCGCCGGCTGCGGGCGAGGAAGAACTTCGAGATCAGGCTGACGATCAGGACGAAACCGAGCAGCACGGCTCCGGTTGCCCACGCCTGTGCGTGGAACGAGGGATCGGGCTGCTCGGCGTACGTGAAGATCGTCAGCGGCATGGACTGGACGGGCTCTCTCGGGTCCCACGTCACCGACGTGGTGACCGCCAGCGAGCACGTGAAGAGAAGCGGAGCGGTCTCGCCGGTGACACGCGCGATGGCCAGCGTCGTCCCGGTGATGATCCCGCCCATGCTCGTCGGGAGGATCACGCCGAGGATCGTCCGCCAGCGCGGCGCACCGAGCGCGAGCCCGGCTTCGCGGTAGGACGCGGGGACGAGGCGCAGCACCTCCTGCGCCGAGCGCGCGATCAGCGGGAGGCCGATGATGGCCAGCGCGAGCCCTCCGGCGATCGCGCTCTGGCCCTGCGCGAGCACGAGGACGCTGAAGACGAAGATCCCCGTCACGATCGTCGGGAGCCCGTTGATCACGTCGAGCGCGAGCCGGATCACGTTCGCGAGCTTCCGCGGAGCGAGCTCGCTGACGAAGATCGCGACCAGCACCCCGATCGGCAGCGCGAAGAGCGTCGCGATCAGGACGAGGAGGAAGCTGCCGACGATCGAGTTGAGGATCCCGCCCTCGGCCGTCCCGAACCCGGACACGCCGGGCGAGGTCGTGAAGAACTCGACGCTGAACGCGCTCCAGCCGTTCTTCACGACGGAGGCGACGACGATGACGAGCACCGTCACGGCGAGCAGTGAGGCAAGAGTCCCCAGCGCCTCCATGAGCCGGTTGACGATGCGCCGGCGGCGGAGGCGCCGGTCGGTCTGGAAGAGCGAGGCGGCGCGAGGGTCGACGTCAGGCGGCGTTCCCATCAGCTCCCTCCCGCGTGGTGATACTCGAACCGGCGCACGATCAGCTGCGCGATCAGGTTGATGATCAGGGAGAAGACGAGCAGGATGGCGGCCAGGTAGAAGAGCGACGAGAGCTGCAGATTGCTGCCGTACCCGGCGTACTGCGCGGCGATCCGGCTCGCCAGGGTGTCCCCGCTGTCGAAGAGGGACCTCGAGATGTTGACGGTTCCCCCGACGACCTGGGTGACGGCGATCGCCTCGCCGAGCGCACGGCCGAGACCGAGGACGACGGCGGCCCCGAGCCCCGCGCGCGTGTACTGGAGGACGACGCCGCGGACGACCTCCCAGCGTGTGGCTCCGAGGGCCCGCGCACCGTCCTTCAGGTCGTTGGGGACGCTGATGAAGAGCTCGCGTGCGACGCTCGCGATGATGGGGACGGCCATGATCGTCAGGATCACCGCCGCCGGCAGAATCCCCGTCTGGCTCGGGTCACCGCTGAAGATCGGGAGCCAGCCGAACACGTCCTGTAGCCACGGCTCGAGGTGGTGCACCATGAACGGGCCGAGCACGAGGATCCCCCAGAGGCCGAGGATCACGCTCGGGATGGCCGCCAGCATCTCGACGAGCGCGCCGACCACGTCCCTGATGGCGCGCGGAGCGAGCTCAGTCAGATAGAGCGCGATTCCGATCGCGAGCGGCGTCGCCAGCAGCAGCGCGATGAAGGACGTGACCGCCGTCCCGTAGATGAAAGACAGCGCGCCGAAGTGGTTGTGGACCGGGTCCCAGACGGAGTGGACGAGGAAGCCGAGCCCGAACTCCGAGAAGGAGAGGCTGCTGCCATCGATCACCTTCCAGGCGATCGCGCCGATCAAGACGACCACTCCGACGCCCGCAGCCGCCGTGACCGCGACGAGCGTGTTGTCGCCTATTCGGTCGCCGAAGCGCCGCCCGGCGGGAAACTCTGTCGGTACGGCGCTCAAGGACCGCGAGCGTAACCGCTCTACGAGCGGATTTCGGCGCGTTCACCACTTCGATACACGAACTCAACCTTCCGGCGGCCCAACGCTTCTGACCCCCGGGGCATCCTCACGCCGAACCCGTGCATCAGACACAGGAGAGGAGAATTCCTTTGAGCAAGAAGACGCTCTTTGCGGCGCTGCTCGCCCTCGGTGTGGCGGCAGCGGGCGTGGCCGGCGGCACAGCCGGCGCTCGCTCGACGGCCACGCTGAAGGGTGCCGGATCGACGTTCGTCGCTCCGCTTGTCGCGCTGTGGACGAACAACTACAAGGCTTCCCAGATCTCGTACAACGCGGTCGGCTCGGGAGCCGGCATCAACGCGATCACGAACAAACAGGTCGACTTCGGCGCGAGTGACGCTCCGCTGACGTCCGACCAGAAGGGCTCCTGCCCGTGCGTTCAGATCCCGTGGGCGCTCTCGGCCACGTCGATCGCCTACAACATCCCCGGCGCGTCGCCCGGCCTCAACATCACCGGGCCGATCCTCGCGGACATCTACCTCGGCAAGATCGACTTCTGGGACAACGCCAAGATCAAGAAGATCAACAAGGGCAAGACGATCCCGCACGTGAAGATCACGCCGGTCTTCCGCTCCGACGGGAGCGGCACGACCTACAACTTCACCGACTACCTCTCGAAGGTCAGCAAGTCCTTCAAGAACAAGGTCGGCGTCGGCACGCAGGTCAGCTTTCCGACCGGGACCGGCGCCCGCGGCAGCTCAGGGGTGGCCAACACGGTCAAGCAGACGCAGGGCGGCGTCACCTACGTGGACGTCGCGTACTCGCTGAAGAACCACCTCAAGTTCTTCCGCGTCCAGAACAGCAAGGGCAAATACACGACGCCGGGGCTGCGCTCGATCGACTCGGCGGCCGCGCTGGTCAAGAAGGTGCCGGCGGACAACGAGATGCACATCGTCGATCCCCCGGCGACGAACAAGTACGCCAACGCGTACCCGATCTGCACCTTCACCTACGCGATCCTGCAGAAGAACGGCACGTCCAGCGAGACGAAGTCGTTCGTGAAGTGGGCGCTGACGAAGGGGCAGAGCGTCGAGGGAGCGAGGAAGCTGCTCTTCGTCGCGATCCCCAAGGTCGTGCAGACGAAGGCGCTGAAGAGCCTCACCCAGGTCCACTAGCCCTCCTCCTCGCGAGGAAGACGACGGCGCCGTTCACGCGGCGCCGTCGGCGTTTAACCGCTCGACACAAAGCCTTCACCACTCGGTTACCCACGCAGATGAGCTGCTCGGAAACACTTCCGGCCAGTGCCGCAGACGAGGGGAGCACCGTCAAGGGTCATGGCCGCGCTCCCCTCGTTCCCCCTCATCTTGGGAGCCGCTCGTCCGCGTAGAGTGTGTGGGGTGAAGGCCGTCTGGACTGCCCGTGTGTCGGAGGCCGCCTCGAAGTACGGCGAGCACGCCCCTGCGGCAGCCGTCTGCTGCAACGCATGCCGGACGTGCGTAACGACCAACGTGGTCGGCCTTCTCACTGGGGCGGTTGTTGCTGCCGGTCTGGGGCTCCGCCGTGCCGTCCGCCGGCTAGGCGCCCGGGAAGAAGCAGCGGATCTCTAGGCCCTCACCCGGCCCGCCGCGGGCCTCGATGGTGCCGCCGGCGGACGTGACGATGTGCTTGACGATCGCGAGGCCGAGCCCGGTGCCGCGTGAGGCGCGCGCCCGGTCGGCGCGGTAGAAGCGCTCGAAGAGGCGCCCGAGCTCCTCGGGCGGCACGCCCGTGCCTGTGTCGGCGGCGCGCAGGAGGGTGCCGCCTCCGACCTCCTCGACCGCCAGCGTGAACTCCGCGCCGACGCCCGCGTAGCGGATCGCGTTCTCCGCCAGGTTCTGGGCGACGACGCGGAGCATCCGCGGGCGAAGGGGCAGCTCGGCGGACTCGTCACCCTCGGCGCGCAGCCTGATCCCGGCGCGCCCCGCCGCGTCTTGCAGGCTCTCGAGCACTTCGCGCAGGACCGGCAGCGCGCGGGTGTGCCCCAACGAGACCACCTCCCGTCCCGTCTCGAGCTCGCTCAGGAAGAGCACCTCGTCGATCAGCTCGCGGATCTGCTCGACCTCCTGCCGCGCCTGCTCGACGAGCGCCGGCTGGTCCGTGTCCGGAAGGAGCGCGGTCTCGAGCAGCGCCAGGAGCCGCGCGAGCGGCGTCCGCAGCTCGTGGGAGACGACCGCGGTGAAGCCGGAGCGGAGCTCCTCGTAGGCGGACAGGTCGGATTCCGGCAGCCGCAGGAGAATCTCGCGGCGCCCGTCCAGCTCGTACGGGGTCAGCACCGGCGGCGGCCCCTGTGCAGGACGCAGGAGCTCCTCCGGCACGAGCTCGCCGACCGAGAGCCCGTCGACCGTCTCCAGCGCGCGGCGGCTGGCGAGCACGACGCGCTCGCTCTCGTCCAGGACGACGAAGACCTCGTCACTTTCCTCCGTGAGGACGCGCGCGCGGGCGGCCTCGAGGCGCGCGGCCTCGTCCTCCGCGCGGGCATGCCGCCGCCACAGCCGGTTCTTTACCATCTATTCACCACTTTTCTACCGCCGGGGCACCCGAGAAGGCGGGATTCGAGGCCATTATGACCCTGAGCATGGGAAAGGTCCTGATCGTCGAGGACGACACGGTCATCGCGCAGGGCATGGTCCACCACCTGCGCGCGGCCGGCTTCGACCCGCTCTGGATCGCCCGGGGCGAGCTCGGGCTCACGCGGCTTCGCTACGAGCGCCCGGACGTCTGCGTGCTCGACCTCATGCTTCCCGAGCTCGACGGCTGGAACGTGATCGAGCGCGCGCGCGCAGAGGGCATCGGCACGCCGATCATCGTCGTGAGCGCGCGCGGAACCGAGCACGACCGCGTCCACGCGCTCGAGCTCGGCGCCGACGACTATCTGGTGAAGCCGTTCTCGATGAAGGAGCTGGTCGCGCGCGTCCGCGCCGCCGCCCGACGTGGGGTGCGCGCGCAGGAGCCCGCGCGCGGGGAGCCGATCGAGATCGAGGAGCTGCTCATCGACCCCGCCAACGTGCAGGCCTACGTGGACGGCGAGAGCGCGGACCTGACGCCGACCGAGTTCCGCCTCCTGTACGCGCTCGGCCTCGAACAGGGCCGGGTCGTCACGCGAGACGAGCTGCTGCAGAAGGTCTGGGGCCGCCGGGAGACCCACCGGGACCGCACCGTCGACGTCTGCGTCCGCAAGCTGCGCCAGAAGATCGACCAGCGCGCGGTCGACCACACGTTCATCCAGACACGCTTCGGCGTCGGCTACAAGCTCGATCCTGTCGCCAAGGTCGCACCGTAGTAACGTGGCTCAGATGACGCCGACCGAGCCGCAAGAGCGGCTCCTGAACAGGGAATTGTCGGGCCTGGACGTCTGCGGACGCGTGCTCGAGCTTGCCGCCGACGAGACGGTCCCGCTGCTCGAGCGGGTCAAGTTCCTCTCGATCTCGTCGTTCATGGTGGACGAGTTCTTCATGATCCGTGTCGCGGGGCTGATGGGCCAGGAGGCCTCGGGGATGTCTGTGCGCTCGCCGGACGGGCGGACGCCGCAGGAGACTCTCGGCGAGATTCGCAAGCGGGTGGTCGCCCTGGCCGGCAGCCAGTCCAAGCTCTGGGCGCGTGAGCTCGCGCCGCAGCTCGCCGAGCGGGGGATCGTGGTCGGCAACGTCGACGATTGCACGGAGAAGGAGCTGGACGAGCTTGGCGGGATCTTCGACCGAGAGATCTTTCCGATCCTCACCCCGCTCGCCGTGGGCCCCGGACAGCCGTTTCCGTACATCTCGGCGCTCTCGCTCAGTCTGGCCGTCTTCGTCGTCGACCCCGAGACGGGCGAGCAGCGCTTCGCACGAGTCAAGATCCCGGAGGGGATGGCCCGCTTCGTCGAGGTAGGCAAGCGCGGCCTCTTCGTACCGCTCGAGCGTGTGATCGCGCACTTCCTGCCCTGGCTGTTCCCACAGATGGAGATCGCCGAGCGCGCCGTCTTCCGTGTTACCCGTGACGCCGACTTCGAGGTGTCCGACGAAGCGGACGACCTGCTCGAGGCCGTCGAGCTGGAGCTGCGCAGGCGCCGCTTCGGCGATGCGGTCCGGCTCGAGGTCTCCTCCTCGGCGTCGAAGGCGATGGTCGAGCGGCTCAAGGCCGGTCTCGGTGTCGGCAGCGACCAGGTCTACACCGTCTCCGGAGCACTCGATCTCTCCGAGGTGAGCCAGATAGCCGCGCTCGACCGTCCGGAGCTCAAGGACGAGCCCTGGGTGCCCATCGTCCCGCCACGCTTCGCGACGGCCTCCGACGCCGGGGACATGTTCGCCGAGATCTCCCGCGGCGACCTGCTCGTCCAGCAGCCGTACGACTCGTTCAAGGGCACGTTCGAGGCTTTCGTCCAGGCCGCGGCGAAGGATCCCGACGTGATCGCCATCAAGGCGACCGTGTACAGGACGAGCGACGAGTCGCCGCTCGTCCCGGCGCTGATCGAGGCCTTGGAGGAGGGCAAGCAGGGCGTCTGCCTGGTCGAGCTCAAGGCGCGCGGCGACGAGCGGCGGAACATCGAGTGGTCGAGGGCCCTCGAGCGCGCGGGCGTCCACGTCGTCTACGGGTTCGCGAACCTCAAGATCCACGTCAAGGCGACGCTGATCGTCCGCCGCGAGGCCGGCGTCCTCCGCCGCTACGTCCACATCGGCACCGGCAACTACCACGCGGCGAACGCACGCACCTACGAGGACTTCGGGCTGTTCACCGCGGACGAGGACATCGCCGCGGACGTCGCCGACCTCTTCAACTACCTGACCGGGTTCGGCAAGCCGCAGGAGTTCCGCAAGGTGATCGTGGCGCCGTTCGAGCTGCGCGCACGCCTGATCGAGGAGATCCGCAAGGTCGCGAAGGCGGTCTCCGCCGGCAAGCCCGGCCGCATCCGGCTCAAGGTGAACGCCCTGACCCACCCGGCGATCATCGAGGAGCTGTACGCCGCGTCGCAGGCGGGAGTTCAGATCGATCTCATCGTCCGCGCCCTCTGCTCTTTGCGGCCGGGCGTGAAGAAGATGAGCGAGAACATTCGCGTGCGGAGCGTCCTCGGCCGCTTCCTCGAGCACAGCCGCATCTTCAACTTCGAGCGCGGCGACGACTCCCTCTATTTCATCGGGAGTGCAGACCTCATGCCGCGCAACCTCGACAACCGGCTCGAGCTCGTCGTCCCCGTCGAGGACCGGCGGCTCTGCAACCGCCTCGGGTCGACGCTCGATGCGCTCCTCGAGGACAACGCCTCCGCGTGGGAGCTCGGGCCCGACGGCTCGTGGACCCGCATCGGGACGAAGAAGGGCGAACGCGCCAAGCCCGGCCAGGTCGTGCTGATGCGCAGCGCCGCCAGGCGCCGCGCGGCGGCGGCGAGAGCCCGCTAGAGGTTTGACAGCCGATGTGCTCGGGAGAATCCGCATGATGCGGGTCGGGATCATCGACGTCGGGTCGAACACGGTCCGGCTGCTCGTCGCGAGCTGCGCGGGCAACCGGCTCGTGCCCGTGCACGAGAGCCGCGCCTTCCTCGCGCTCGGCGAAGAGGTGGAGAACTACGGGTGGATCTCGGACCTGAAGCTGCGCGAGACCGCCTGGTGCGTGCGCGAGCAGGCCGCCGAGGCGCGGTCCCACGGCGCGCATCACGTCGAGGTGATCGTGACGGCCCCGGGCCGCCAGAGCGCGAATGCGAGCGAGCTCGTGGCCGCGCTCTCGGATGCGGCGCGCACGTCCGTCCGGATCCTCGGCCCCGAGGAAGAGGGGCGACTCGCGTACTTCGGCGTCCTCGCCGGCCTCGAGGAAATGCCGGCGAGCGTGGCCGTCTGCGACCTCGGCGGCGGCTCCACCGAGCTGGTGGTCGGCACGCCGGCGGGGCCTGCGTGGGAGCGTTCGATCGATCTCGGGGCGGTTCGCCTGACACACCGGCTCGAGCTCGACGATCCGCCCGGCAAGGCCGTTCTCCCGGCCGCGCGCGAGGAGGCGCACCGCATGATCAACGGGCTGACTCCGCCGTTTGTCAAGGCGGCGTTCGTCACGGGCGGCACCGCCCGTGCGCTGCGGAAGGTCGCCGGCCGCAAGCTTGGCGCCAAGCAGCTGGAGCGGGCGGAGGCGCTGCTCTGCAAGCGCTCGTCCGCGGAGATCGCGAAACAGTTCGAGATCGACCGGCGCCGTGCCCGCACGCTTCTTGCCGGCTGCCTGATCCTGGCCGAGGTCCAGGCCCGCCTGGTCATCCCGCTCGAGGTGGCGAAGACCGGCCTTCGCGAGGGCGCCGCGCTCGAAGTCCTGTCCGAGCTCGCCGCCGCCTGACCTGCTGCTGAAGTACCGAGCGGCCCGGAACGTGGCGTAAGTGATTGTCGCCGCGCCGGCCGCCACCAAGGCCCACTTCCACGCGGACGGGTCAAGGTGCAGGCCCGTGAGGTGCTCGAGCCACGCGGACGGCCCGTGAGGGGCCGTCCCGTGGACATGTTCGGTGGTGGCGATCATGGCTAGGCAAGTGCCGGGATTCCGCCGGCCTGCGTGTAGGTCGGCTCGTAGCCGAGCAGCCTGCCGAGCGGTGCGCCGGCGGCCAGCGCCGTCCGCTGCATCCAAGCGGGCACGAGCGGGAGCCGGACGGTGTCGAAGGCCGACCTGGCGATGACTGCCAGGCGGAACGGGTTGGGCATCCCCTTCTTGTTCGTCTTGCCGTCGGCGGCGAGAGCGAACATCGTCTCGAGCAACTGCTCGAACCGGAGGGCGGGGCGGACGACGCAGACGAAGTGCAGGTCGTCGTCGCCGGCGTTCCAGAACGTGTGCGCGGTACCCGGCTCGACCGTGACGACGTCGCCGTAGCGGGCCTCGATCTTCTTGCGGCCGACCTTCATCCCGATCGTGCCGCCGAGGATCTCGAAGCGCTCGGTCTGGTACGGGTGCACGTGCGCGGCTGCGACGACGCCTCCCGGCCGGACGAACACCTCGATCTCGCAGAGCTCGCCGTTCGTGCTCGCGGAGGTCTTGTGGAAGACGATCCGCTCGCCGGTCACGGGGTTCACGATGGTGTCTCCTGGGTTGATCACTTCAACCTCCTCCTTCGGTTCGTTGACTGGGAGAAGGTCGCAGGCCAGGTGCCGAAAATCGTCGGCCGCGAGGACGGTCTTGGCTCGGCGGGGCGGCCGATCTTGCTCTCGTCCTAAAGGACTAGGAGGGGTCGTGCCCGAGCAGGAGTTGCTGTCTGCGGTATTCGTAGAGCCCGTCGAAGATCGGCTCCGCCAGGCGTAGGAGCTCTTCGTCCTCGTGGACGAGCGAGAGCCCACGGATGACGACGTCGAGGCCGGTCGCGTCAGGGGCGTCGAAGCGCTCGTCGCCGAGGTCGGCCTCGTGCACGCTCTTCGCGAGCTCCCACAGGACGGGGTCGTCCAACTCGAAGCGGCGGAGGAAGGTCTCGAACGTGCAGTCGCCGTTCTGGTGTGTCAGCTCGGCGCCGCGCATATCGAAGGACGTGGCTCCGTCCGGAACGTCCTCCACGTCCTCGACGAACACGAACTCGGCGCCGGCGTCGAGGTAGCGGCGGATCAGCCAGGCGCAGGCGGCACGGTCGACGTGGCACCCGGGCCGGGTTGCCCACCTCATGCGGTCACCCGCTCGGCGCGCGACGCGAGGGCGTCGACCGCCTGCTGGGCGCGTTCGCGCTCGGCGGCGCCGAAGTAGTCGCGCGCGCGGATCGCGCGGAGCTCGCGGCGCAGTCGCGCGACCGCTCTCGCGGTCGCGTCGACCGTCTCGGCCTCTTCGATGACCGCCCGGTACTCCTCCGCGACCCGGCCGCGCATCTGGATGACGAGGGCGCGCTCGTCGGCCGAGCTCGGTAGCGCAGCCGTCCATACGGTCGCCGTTCCGCCGGCCTCTATGACGTTCTCCGCCAGCCATTCGAGCTGCTCGCGGTTCCGTGGGTCGAGCGGGAGGGCGACTACACCGTCCGCGAGCTGCTCCGCTCCGAGCCGGCGCAGCTTGCGCCACAGGGTCACGCGCGGGGCGGAGGGCTCGCGTGGAAGCCGGTAGGCGAGAAGTCCCCACTGTCGCCGGGCTCGGGCCACTCTCGAATTCTACTGCAACCGTGGTTACAGAATTGTGTAACCATGGTTACATCATGCGTCTGCTCAACACCGACCTCCCGCGCGGCGTGTACGTCCTCAAGGCGGGGCTTGTGCTCAATGCCTTCGGGAACGGTGCGGCGAACCCGTTCGTCCTCCTCTACCTGCACGACGTCCGGCGCGTGCCCCTGGCGCTGGCCGGCCTCGCTTCCGCCCTAGGCGCGTGCAGTGCGCTTCTGAGCGCGCTCGCCGCCGGAGCCGTCGCGGACAGGATCGGCCCGCGAGCGACGATGATCGGCGGGCTCTTCTGCTCGACGCTGGCGTTCGGCTTGTACCCCTTCGTGCACGAGGCGTGGCAGGCGTTTCCGATCGCGATGCTCTCGGGAGCGGGCGCCGGGGCCTGGCTGACGATGCAATCCGGCGTTCTCGCAGTGATCACACCCGCGGAGCTTCGGCCGGTCGCATTCGCCCAGCAGAGGGTCGCCGCCAACGTCGGCCTGGGGCTCGGAGGCCTGATCGGCGGCCTCATAGTCACGACCTCGAGCCCTGAGACCTTCACGACCCTGTTCGTGCTCGACGCCGTCACCTTCCTCGTCTACACGCTCTTCCTCGTCCGCATCCCGATGCCGCCCGTCGAGCGCGGCCTCGCCAAGCCGCGGGGGTACCGGCACGTCCTTCGCGACCGCGCGTTCGCACGCTTCGCTGTCCTGAACTTCCTGTTCGTGGCGACGACGGTCGCCATGCTGAACGGCCTGTTCCCGGTCTTCGCGCGCAACCAGGGGCATGTCTCGGAGACGACGATCGGGGCGTTCTTCCTGCTCAATTCGCTGCTGATCGTCTTCCTGCAGCTGCCCATCGCGCGCGCCTCGCAAGGTCACCGGCGGATGCGCGGTTTCGCGCTCATCGGCGTCCTGTTCGCGCTCTGCTGGACGTTGGTCTTCGCGGGCGGGCTGGCGACGGGGGCCGCAGTTGTCCTCTTCGCTGCGGGCATCGTGGCGATGAGCGTTGGGGAGTGCGTCTACGACTCGATCCAGGGGCCGCTCGTGGCCGACCTTGCACCGGAGGGCCTCATCGTCCGCTACATGGCCGTGATGGGGTTTTCGTGGCAGCTCGGCTTCATCGTGGGACCGGCCGCGGGCGGCGCGGTGATGGGTGCCGAGCCGCTCGCGTGGTGGCCGCTGACCGCGGCGCTCTCGCTCGTGGGCGCGCTCTACGCGCTCCGGCTCGACCGGCTGCTACCGGACGCCGTGCGCGTCACGCCTCGCCCCGCTCAGTCAGTAGCGCACGCGCCGTCCGGAGCAAGGACTCGACGGGTCGTTCCGAAGGCAAAGCCGGGCTACGCCCGGCGAGAGCCAATGTAGGCGGCAAAGCGGTTGAACTCAGCGAGCCGTCAGCGGCTCAGTCTTCGGTCGCACGCCGCTTACGGCGGCAAGGAGGGGGCCAACGGGGGAACCAGGGGTTCCCCCGTTAGTACTCGCCCGGCTGGACGAGGCCGGACTCGTAGGCGAGAACGACCGCCTGCACGCGATCCCGCAGCCGGAGCTTCATCAGCAGGTGCGCGACGTGCGTCTTCACCGTCGTCTCGCTGACGACGAGCTGCTCCGCGACTTTCCAGCACATTGGGATCCTAAGCTTAGAATTCCACGTGGACAAGTTGTCGC